>ENA-ORCQ01000257-ORCQ01000257.1-marine-metagenome-genome-assembly--contig:-NODE-257-length-19377-cov-4.084663_pt1 | contig 19377 bp, 12 predicted proteins | sample MGYA00237780_ERZ508510 | MGnify/ENA primary metagenome ERZ508510 (study PRJEB26181, sample SAMN06268981) | marine metagenome | isolation source: Tt an E2 anaerobic enrichment on eucalyptus from sediment...
TATGCAGTTTTTTTGAATCCGGATTAAGAATATAACCAATCATATCGGGATGTCGATTTTTATAAAATATTTCAAGATAATGGATGGCTAAATCAAGAGAATCCATTTGCACAGCCCACCAATAATTAGGGGGTTTGTTAACCATCAATTGTAAGATACCTTTTAATCCTGATGATTGAAACACAGGGAACACCTGATCCGCAAACGCTTTATATTGCTTATATTTCGGGTTTGTTGCAAAATTTCTTTGTAAATATTCCAATGCCGATACCGTATCACCGGCACTTAAATAACTTATAAAAACAGTTTCCTGTTGATCTGAATGATCACCCAACATTCTCTCAACCACTAACATTTCCTGCAGTGCTTCTTTGGGTTTGTTTTCATAATAGTAAAGGGCGCAACTGATTCTTCTGAATCTTGCCGAATACGGGGCAAGTTCAATGGCTCGATTAATATATTTTCGAGACGTTTCAAAGTCACCAACAATATTTAGCAGGATTGAATAATAGTAGAGGGTAACCATATTGTTACTGTCAATTTCCATCGCTTTTTTAAAATACTTTTCGGACTCTTCCCATTGCCAAAATACTTGAGCATAAACAATACCAAGAACAGCATAAGCTTCAGGAAGATTCTTATCGATTTTCAGTGCTTTTTTTGCCAGATTAACAGCTTTGTCAACATATTTAGTCGGATCCAACATTTTCTGACCTAAAAGGTAGTATGCATCTGCAATTCCTGCATAAGCCAGTGCATAAGTCGAATCGGCATTTATAGCATATTCAAAATATTCTATAGATTTTTTATATGATTCAGTAGTACGCAGATTCCAGTAATAACGGCCCATTAAAAAATAATCGTAGGCCTCTGTATTGTGGGTGTGTATTTTTTCAATCAGTTGTTTTTCTTTCGGGGAAATTATTGCCTGTAGCTTGTCAGCAATTAATATGGCTATATCGCTTTCCAAAACAAAAATATCTTTAAAATCCCTGTCGATTTTTTCAGAAAGAATATGTCTATCATTTTTTGCATCGATTAACTGAATGGTTATTCTTACTTTCTCTTCATGACGTTGCACACTGCCTTCCAAAAGGTAACTTACACCCAGCTTTTTGCCTATTTCAGGTGCACTCTCCAGGCTTTCCCGGAATTGCTCGACGGATGTCCGGGATACCACTTTAAGTTCGTTGATTTTAGCCAGCCGGTCGAGAATATCTTCCACAACCCCATCAGCAAAATACCTGTTTTCTTCATTTTTACTCAGGTTTTTAAAAGGTAAAACAGCAATGGATTTTTGTTTATGTAACTGTGTGTTTTGAATGAAATAAATGGATGTAATTATTATTCCGGCTAGCACAACAATTGAAGCAGCTACAAAAATGAATCTTACATTATTTGATTTCAATAATTGTTTTGAGCCAGTTTTTCTATTTTGAGTATTAACATATTCACTTTCAGAATCTGTGCTTTCCGATACATCGACTATTCTTTTTTTAATCTCTCCAGGTGGGTAACCATAAAAATCGTGAAAGCATTTGGTAAAGTAGGAAGGACTGCTAAAACCTACATTATATGAAACCTCAGCCGCAGTCAGTGTACCTTCAAGCAGTAATTCACGAGCCTTTTCCAAACGGACTTCGGTTATAAAATGGCTAATTGTAGTTTTTTTTATCGATTTAATTCGCCGGCTTAAATAATTACGATTTAGTCCGCTTGCTTTAATGAAATCGTTTACTCCAAAATTTTCGTTTTGCAGGTTGTCAAGAATAATTTTGGATAAATGATCGATAAATTCGTTATCCTTTGCCAGGAAAAGATTCATGGTTAACGCTTAAGACAATCAATTTACAAATAATTGCTGAAGTATGTTAAATAAACAGGTAAAAATTGACAGTAAGAAGACCGGGGCTATTTTTATTTACTTTGATCTAAAATAGAAATGCTTTTTTGAATAAAGTATGTGATAAAAGGTAGTTGTTTTGATGAGATAATAAATTCGGAATTAAGTCTTAAATGTTAAAAATCTCCGGTTTCCAGTTATTATTCCTGCGATTTAACTCTGTTATCAAGCCGGTTCCAACCCATGTTTGATTAGCAACTTTTTGATTTTTTCGTGTTCTTCGAGGTACTTCTTTTCTAACTCGTTGGATATTTCCTGAAACTCAGGTTCGTTGCGTAAATTGTCGAACATTGGATTGGTGTTAAGTTCGTTGATAAATTGTATAGAAATACTTTTTGATTCTTTAATCATATTGAGGTAATGCAATGATTTTTGTTTTTCGTTGATGATGGCGTAAATAGTAGCAAGGTTAAAAAGCGAATTGTATGATCGGGCATTGGCAGTGTTTAGTTCTATTTCTTCTTCAGCTTTTTTGATACTTCCCTTAAAATGATAATCGGCTTTTTCCTTATTTCCTTCTTTAAAAAAAGTATAACCGAATACATAAAAATTGGGAGGAACTTGAGGTAAAATAAAATTTTCTTTCCCCCTTATGTTTGGCAACATGTTAAATTCTTTGGAACATGCCCGTTGAAGTTTGAAGCTCTGATCGACAAAGTAAAAATGAACCAATAAATATGCAGGATGTATATCGTATAACCAGGAGCATATAGAAACAGCAGAATCCTGGTTTCCATAGTTAAGCTCTAATTCAGCTTTGCGGAAGAAGTAATTTAAAGTGTCGTGGACAGATTTCCAGTATTTCTCATTTATTTCAAGGGCTCGGGCCGGGAACCCCGTGTTCAGATAATTATAGAAAGCTACTTTTGTAATATAATCCGGGATTGGCACATCTGCCGGTTTGGTTTCTAGGTAATTCAAATAGGCATCCAGCGATCGGTACCTGTCGTTTAGATCAAAAAATTCAAAAATTTTCCCCCCATAATATATGTAGTTTTTAACTCTGTTTTCAGTAAGCGGCAGCAATTTGTCTGCTTCATTGTACAAACCTTTTTGAATATAATAACCTCTTAAATACGTTGCGGCATCAATGTTTGTTTTATCGTATTTTAAGGCTTTTTCTAAATAAATTTTGCCTGTATCCAGATTTCTGTCTGCAAGGTAATTATTATGCAAAACGAAACTCAGTTTATTAACATAGATATGACCAAGCATGGTGTAAGCATCGGCAAATGTGCTGTCCAGTTTTACAGCTTTTTTATACAATATTTTTGCTTTTCGTAATTCCCTGGAAGCTAATCTCCAATTAGAAATATCATTAATGCTTTGTAATTCAAGATGATAGTTTGCTTCCTGATAGGCACGCAATGCCGCCATATTTTCGGTTGGCTTTTTAATTATCTGTTCTTTTTCTTCTGGTGATATATTGGTTTTTAGCGCTTCTGAAATTTGTAAAACAACATCCCCGCATATTTCAAAAATATGATTAATTGAAGCTTCTTCAGATTCTTCGATTTTGCGTTCATAAATTTCCGTGAAAAGTGACTGACCATTTTTAGTATCGAGTAACTCCACATTTAGTAAAATTTTATCACCGTTTTTAATGGTTCGTCCACGCAGGATATGGTCAGCCAACAGTTCGCGTGCTATGTCGCGGTTACTTTTTCTGCTGTCGCGGTAGCTTTCGGTAGTCGATTGTGGCACCACCAACATGTTATCAATTTTGCTCAATTTGTTCCCGATTTCAATGCCCATCCACGCAGTGAAGGGTGCAAACTCTTCGCCGCTATCGTTTACAAACGGCATGATTGCAATGGCGTTTTTAGTAGCGTCCTTTCCTTTTTCAAAAGACCTGTAATAGAAAACTTCACCTGCAATAACGAATAAAATCAAAATAAGGACTGCTGAAATTGTTACTTGCACCCATCGTTTTTTCCGGGTAGTTTTAGGTTTTGCAATTTTTGACTCCTGTTTTTCAGTCTTTTCCGGAGTGATATGATTTATAATCTCGCTGGGCGGGTAACCATAAAAATCGTGAAAGCATTTGGTGAAATAGGAAGGACTGCTAAATCCGACATTGTAAGAAACTTCTGCAGCAGTGTATGTTCCTTCAATTAGTAATTCACGGGCTTTTTGCAACCGTACTTCAGTAATAAACTGATTGATTGTAATTTTCTTAATCGATTTAATCCGTCGACTTAAATAATTACGATTTAATCCGCTTGCTTTTATCAATTCGCTTACACCAAAATTTTCGTTGTTCAGGTTGTCAAGAATAATTTTGGATAAATGTTCGATAAATTCGTTATCCTTTGCCAGGAAAAGATTCATGGTTAACGCTTAAGACTTCTAATTTACAAATAATTGACTGAATTTTCTAAAAAACAGGAGCTATTGTTTTGGGGAACTAAATCGCATCTTTTGAAAACAAAACACTACTGTCCTGAAAAAAAAAACGAAATAAAAAAAGATTCCCTGAATGCCGTCAGGCAAGTTTTCGCTTCATTTCATTACGCTGCCAATGACAACTCTACTTTTCTGTCATTGCCTCATTATGCCCAATTTTATTGGGCATAATGAGCTTATAACAGGAGGTTCTTCGAACCACCTCCCACAGCTTCGCTGCGTACTCCTCCTCAATTGAGGAGGAGAAACGTTCGTATTCCATTTTAAATTTTGATAAAACAAAATAGTTTTTGAAGCCAAATTTCCCCTCCTTTTTGAGGAGGAGGGAACCGTGTTTACAGCGGTGGGGTGGTATAAATATTGAGTTTGACAATAAATTCTGTCATTGGCAGCAAAGCGAGGAATCTTTTTAATATTAACCGGACAGTAGCAAAATAAAAAAAGGAAAAACATCAACGTTTTTCCCTTTCTATTAAGTGTTATTTTTCTTACTTATTTTACTTTCAGATAAGCTTCCTTAATTTCGTTATAGGTTTCGTCTGTAATTTTATACATTGGTGAACGCAATTCATTCTCACAAACTCCCATAATATTCAGTAGTGCCTTAATTCCGCCCGGGTTTCCCTCTTTAAAAAGAAGCTTGAACAAGTCGATTAATTCAAAATGTATTTTTGTTGCTTCCGGATAATTTCCTTCTAAAGCATTATGAATTAATGAACTGACTTTTGATGGTAAGGCATTGGCAATAACAGAGATAACACCTTTTCCGCCAATTGTGGCTGTAGGCAGTGCCAGTACATCGTCACCCGAAATCATAGTAAAATTATCAGGAGTATATTTTGAAATTCTTGTAATCTGAGACATGATGCCCGAAGCCTCTTTTATAGCCACAATTTTGTCCGATGCCTCAGCAAGTCTGGCCACGGTTTGATATTTCAGATTTACTCCCGTTCTGGAAGGAACATTGTATAAAATTATCGGAAGGGGGCTTTCTTTTGCTAGCGTAACATAATGCCGGAACATTCCCTCCTGCGATGGTTTATTGTAATATGGAGTAACAATTAGTAATCCGCTAACACCATCGAGATTTGTGTTTTGCATTTGATTGATAATAGCCTGAGTGTCGTTTCCTCCCATACCCACAACAATGGGTAATCCGTTGGCATTGTCTTTTACACATTGAATTACATCAGCTTTTTCTTCGTTGGTAAGCGTAGCCGATTCAGCCGTGGTTCCAAGGGCAACCAGGTAATCCATTCCACCTTTAACCTGGTTTCTGATTATGGTTTCAAGGCCTTTAAAATCAATTTTATTATTTAAAAACGGAGTTACCAGGGCTACTCCGGCTCCTGAAAATATTTGGCTCATATTTATTTTTTATTTAGTTGCGCAAGATAAAAAATTTGCTGTTTGGCAAGATACATTGGGTCGGTGTTTTCGCCAATATTAATATTCATGTCAAAATAGTTTTTATCTCCTGCCAAACTACCTACTTTGAATTGTGCTTTGGATAAAGCAGTAATATAGTCGAGCGCAAAATTATTTTCCATGGCAATATTTAGCAAAATCTCAAATTTGATGCTTGTAAACTCATCTATCTTGTCATTTTTTGGGACACCCCAAAAATCCAAATCTTTTACGGTTAAGGTGTTTGTGTCCTGCGGAGGATTGGTAATTTTTTCGAATACGCAGAAACCCCTGAATATAATTTGTTCGCGGTTAAAATAATTTTTTAGATATTGAAATGCTTGTTTTTGTGTGGGTTGCCATATAACTCCAATATTTTTTGCCTTATCGACATTTGGGAAAACCACCTGCCGGTGATTCTTTGAAACTAATTTATCTAATTTTCGGCGTGCGTATATTTCTTTAATTCCCATGTTCGTGCAAAAGTAACAAAATGAAAAATGAAAGTTGAAAAGAATATAGAAAATTGAATTATTCCAGCATTTTTAAAAAATCATCTTCAGAAATAATGGATATTCCCAGTTTGTTGGCTTTTTCCAATTTGCTTGGACCCATATTTTCTCCAGCTATCAAAAAACTGGTTTTTTTCGAAATAGAACCAACATTTTTTCCTCCATTCTTCTCAATCATTTTTTTTAATTCATCACGCGAATATTTTTCAAAAGTTCCTGAAATAATTATTGAAAGTCCCGCAAGTTTTTCGGTTCTGTCTGCAATTTTTTCTTCGCTGATTTGAAATTGTAAACCCTGTTCTTGTAGTTCAGCTACTAATTGCAAATTTTCTTCATTCGAAAACCAATCGGTAACACTGTCTGCAATTCTTTGGCCGATTTCGTCTATTTCCACTAAATCATCCGATTTTGCTGAAATAATATTTTCGATGGAATGAAGTTTATTAACCAGTGTTTTAGCCACCGTTTCGCCAACAAACCGAATTCCGAGGGCAAACAAAACTCTTTCAAACGGAACATTTTTAGATGCTTCCAATCCATCCAGAATTCGTTGAGCTGATTTTTCTCCCATTCTTTCAAGATTTTCCAACTGCGATTTTTCCAGCTTATATAAATCTGTAATGTTTTTGGCCAGTCCCTGACTGTAGAGAAGTTCAATGGTTTCCTGTCCCAAACCATCAATATCCATTGCTTTTCTACTAACGAAATGTTCCATCTTTCCTTTTATCTGGGGTGGACAACGGTTTTCATTGGGACAATAAAATGCTGCTTCCCCTTCTGCTCTTATCAGTTCTGTTTGACATTCGGGACAAGTTGAAATAAAATTTACTTTCGAAAACATGGGATGTCGCTGGGAAATATCCACACCTGTAATTTTTGGAATGATTTCGCCACCCTTTTCCACAAAAACTGTATCGCCCAAATGTAAATCCAGGTTTTCAATAATATCTGCATTATGCAACGATGCCCTTTTTACTATTGTTCCTGCAATCTGAACCGGTTCGAGATTTGCCACCGGTGTTACAGCCCCCGTTCTACCTACCTGGTACGAAACCGACAGTAATTTTGTGGCAACGTTTTCGGCTTTAAATTTATAGGCAATTGCCCAACGTGGTGACTTGGCTGTAAAACCCAAATTTTCCTGCAGCTTTTTGGAATTTACTTTTATAACAATGCCATCGGTGGCAACCGGAAGGTTAAAACGTTCTTTATCCCATTTTCGGATAAATTGAAAAACTTCCTCAAGATTCTGGCAAACCTGAGTTGCATCCGATATCTTAAATCCCCATGTTTTAGCTTTTTGCAGACTTTCAAAATGACCATCAAATGGCAAATCTTTACCCAGAATATAATAGAAATAGGCATCAAGATTTCTGGATGCCACTATTTTTGAATTTTTCATTTTAATGGTGCCGGCGGTGGTATTCCGCGGATTAGCTAATAAAGGTTCACCGGACTTTTCCAATTCAGCATTCAGTTGGTTAAAAACATCAAAAGGCATTACAATCTCACCCCTGATTTCAAATTCATTCGGGAAGTTATTTCCCCTCAATTGTAACGGAATTGATTTTATGGTTCTAATATTACGTGTTACATCATCTCCTTTTACCCCGTCACCACGCGTTACAGCTTTTGTTAGTTTCCCGTTTTCGTAGGTCAGGCTAATCGAAGAACCATCAAATTTTAATTCGCAAACATATTCAAAATCGGTGTTTATAATCTTTTTAATTCTGGTATCAAAATCTGCTATTTCTTCTTCAGAGTAGGCATTCGACAATGAAAGCATCGCATATTTATGCTCAACCTGCTCAAAATCTTTGCTTAAATCACTTCCAACTCTTTGTGTTGGCGAATTGATGTCGGCAAATTCAGGAAAGTCGTTTTCCAGTTTTTCCAAGGCTTTCAATTTCATATCAAAATCAAAATCACTGATTACAGGTTGTGCCAGAACATAATACTTGTAATTGTGTTCTTCAAGTTCGTTTCGTAACGAAGTAATTTTTTGTAATGCTTCTTCGCGATTCATTCTAAATAATTTATTTCTTCTGAAACAAAAGAATGGTTATTGGGGTTAAAAATACAGAAGATTTTTTTTTACTTTTTAATTTGATTACTGAATTATTTTAAAATTTTAAACATAAAACAGAATGGCATTTACACTTGAAATAGGATCAAAGGCACCGGATTTTACTTTGCCCGCAACAGATGGAAAAACATATTCTTTAAATAGTTTCAGAGACTCCAGGTTTTTAGTTGTATTTTTTACCTGTAATCATTGTCCGTATGTAATTAATAGTGATGAGATTACCCGTAAAACGGTAGAAAAGTTTAATCCCCTTGGAGTTGAATTTGTTGGCATTAATTCCAATAGTAAAAACACTTATGAGGAAGATGATTTTCCACATATGGTAGCCAGAATGAAGGACCATCATTTCCCGTGGAAATATTTGTATGATGAGTCGCAGGAGGTTGCGCTTGCTTATGGGGCATTGCGAACTCCACATTTTTATGTTTTCGACGCCGAACGAAAATTGGTTTATACGGGTAGGGGAGTTGACAGTCCGAGAGATAATTCAAAAATTACGATTAATAACCTGGAAATTGCATTAGATGAATTGGTGACAGGGAAAGCAATAAGTACTCCGGTAACCAATCCAATTGGGTGTAATGTCAAATGGGAAGGTAAAGACAAACACTGGATGCCTGCCGATGCCTGTGACCTGGTTTGGTAGAGATTTTAAATTAATCTTACCGGATGAAAAATCAGTCCTATTCATTTTAAGTAGGAATATTTGATTATTGTATTAAATTATTTGATTGGTCATCTAATTTCACTTCTGAACTTTCTGGTTTTCCCGATTGGTTTTTTGTAAGTTTACATAAAAATCAATTTAACCGAATAACCATGAAAAAAATCAATTTAGTTTTTGTTCTGATTGCTTTTTCCGTGTTTGTATCTCAAGCTCAAAATTCAAAAAATGAATTCTACGGAATGTGGACGCTGGACATTGATGGAGGTTCAGTTGGTTGGCTAAATGTCAACGAAGACAAGGGATATCTTGATGCCGAATTATTGTGGATTGGAGGGAGCGTTGTTCCGGTATCCAATGTTTATTTTGTCGATGAAAAAACTTTGGAAGTAACCAGAACCAGAGAAAATACAAAAGCAGATAACCGTAAACATATTATAACACAAACATTTAGATTTGAACGTAAAGGAGAAAAAGTAACCGGAGTGATGACTGAACCATCCCGGGATGGAAAGATGGTTAATACGCTTGGATTCAAAGGATGGAAACTGCCATTACCTTTGGAAGCTCCTGATTTAAAAGCCGTAAAATACGGTGAACCAATAAAACTTTTCAACGGGAAAGATTTAGCGGGATGGCGTTTAATTAATCCAAAACAGGCCAATGGTTTTAAAGTAGTTGACGGTGTTTTGGTAAACGATCCGGTAAATGAAGAAGGAGAACGTGTCAATTTTGGAAATTTGCGTACTGACGATGAATTTGGAGATTTTAAATTAACGCTTGAAGTGAACGTTCCGGAGCACAGCAATAGTGGAATATATTTGCGTGGAATGTACGAAGTGCAGGTTGTAGATTCGTATGGAAGAGATTTGGATTCACACAATATGGGGGCAGTATACAGTAGAATTACTCCGACTGTTGCAGCCGAGAAAAAAGGTGGATCATGGCAAACCATGGAAATGATTCTTTGCGAAAGGCATATAACTGTTGTGTTAAATGGCAAAAAGATTATCGATAATCAAGCTGTTTACGGGCCAACAGGGGGTGCAATGCAGGCCGATGTATTTCAACCCGGACCAATTTATTTGCAGGGAGACCATGGAAAAGTATCATACAGAAATATTGTATTAACTCCGATTGTTCAATAGAAGTTTTTAATATCCCGAATTGAAAAAAATCATTTCAATCATACTAACACTCGTATTTTTGTCATTTCAGTACTCTGAAATACTGATTTTTATTTCATTTAAATTAAATCAGGATTACATAGCAAAAAATCTATGTGTAGAAAAGGATATTGAAAATTCTACATGTAAGGGATGTTGCCAGTTAAAAAAGAAATTAGACGAACAACACCAGAAAAAAGAACAAATTCCTCCTACAGAGAATTCTAAAAACAATATTGATTATTGCAATACAGAATCTCACAAGTTGCTTTTATTTCTCCAAAAGAAAATTATCGAAGAGAAAGTCCTTTACTCACTGTACTCGAAATTATTTCACTTTAAAATATTTCATCCTCCCCGGTTTTAAATCAAAATATTAGTATTGAGCCAATTCTGGAAGTTGTATTGGCCAAAATAATTGTGTTTTGAAATACGGTTCCTCATTTTTTTAACGAAAATTAAGTAGGGAAAATCTGTTTCAATCTTAATCAAATATGGTGTTTTGCCTGGTTTGTAAATCCCGGAAGTAAAGCACTAAAAAGAAATTTTAATAAAATTTTTAATTGAAACCTAAAATGATATTAAATAAACAAATCATAAAAATCGCACAAATATTTTTAATACTTTTTCTTATTCTCAATTGGAGTGTATCGGCTCAGCAAACCATTAAAATCATAGATTCAGCAAACCAACATCCTGTTTCTGACGTGTTTTTTAATTATAATGAAGTTTCAGGCATTTCAAATTTGCAAGGCGAAATACATATTAAATTAGTTGAAGGTAACGTTCTTCAACTCTCGCATGTTCAGTTTGGGAAAGTCGAATTTGAGTCTGAAGAAGTAAAAAAACTGGTGGCTCAGGGTTTTGTCGAGCTGGAATTGATGAGTCATCAGTTACTGCCAGTTACCTATGTGGGTGTGCATAGCGAAACCGGCCGGTTTAGCGAATTGGATATACCTGTACAGCAAAAACTGGAACACGATGCAGGAAAATTACTCGAGCAATTGCCGGCTTTTTCTGTGATTCGTAAAAGTGGTTCTTATGGCTTCGATCCGGTTCTTCGTGGATTTAAGTACGACCAAATCAACCTTGTGCTGGATGGAGTTCAAACCGCTTCTGCTGCTTGTCCAAACAGAATGGATCCGGCAATTAGTCAAATTCCGATTAACATGATTAATTCGGTGGAAGTTTTTAAAGGTCCCTTTAGTTTACGATATGGAAATTCGTTTGGAGGTACGATTAATTTTGAAAGCAGTTCTCCTGAATTTAAAGAAAAAACAAAGGCTTTGGGAAGAGTTGGTTCCAGCTACGAAAGTAATGGGAATATCTTCAGAACCGAAGGTGTTGCCGGATTTTCAGGCAAAAATACTGATTTGAGATTTTTTGGATCGTACTCGACAGGAGAGGATTATAAGGATGGAAACAATAATTTGGTTCAGTCCGGTTTTAACCGTTTAAACTGGGGAGGGAAACTTGGATTCAGAATAAACGATAAACAAAAACTGGGTGTGTTTGTGTCAAATAATAGGGCTAAAGATGTTGATTTTGCTGCGCTTCCTATGGATTTGCGGGATGATGATACCTGGTTGGTAAACGGAAATCACTCGGCTTTTTTCTATAACACATATTTGACTACCTGGAAAACTGCCGTATATTTTACACATGTTGACCACCTGATGGATAATTTTGACAAATTATTAGATCCCCGAAAAGTGGATGCTTCAACCAAGGCAAATACTTTAAATTATGGCGGGCGAACAGAATTACGATTCGATTTTAATTCCGGATTTCTTTATTCAGGATTGGATTATCGTTTTGAGGCGGCTGATGGTGAACGAACCCGGGTGATATTAATGGGGCCAATGGCCGGAAAAACAATGTATGATAATGTTTGGCAGGATGCACAAATTCGACGTGGAGGACTGTTCTCTGAATATCATTGGGAGACCCCGAAAATTTATTTGGTATTCTCCGGCAGGTTAGATTATAATTCTGCACTGTCTAATAATCCTGATCCCACGTTTTCAAATTTATATCCGAAAATGGATTCTGAATATATCAATCCTTCATTTAGTGCCGGGGGAACGGCAAAGTTGAGCAAAAGTTTTTCTCTTGGCTTATGGTTAGGGACAGCACAAAGAAGTCCGGGGATTGCGGAGCGTTATATCAATTTCTTTCCGATTGGTTTAGACCCATATGAAATGCTCGGTAATCCTCAGTTAAAACCGGAAATCAATAATCAGTTTGATTTGATATTAGATTTTAATTTAAAAAGTGCACGTCTGAAACTGGATGTTTATGTATCCATGCTTCGGAATTATATATCATCGGAAATAGATCAGGATATCAAACCCAAAATGGCAACTTCTCCCGGCGTAAGACAATTTATTAATATAGATAATGCACAAATTGCCGGCTTCGAATTCGAATGGAAACAGAAAATAACCGGTTTCTTGAATCATCGTTTTTCCATGGTTTATACTTATGGAGAAAATAAAGTTACAAATGAAGCTTTGCCGGAAATTCCACCGTTTGAATTGAAATATCAGCTATATGGAAGTTTTTTACAAGAGAAACTTCAACCCGAGATACTATTCCGGCAGGTTTTTAAACAAGACCGAATTGCATTATCCTATGGCGAAACTGAAACACCTGCATTTAATGTTATTGATGCAAAAGTGTCCTGGTTTGCCACTTCCCTTATAACAGTTTCCGGAGGGGTGTTAAATCTTTTTGACACAGCATACTACGAGCATTTGTCAAGGTCTGTCCGGGGTGTCGATAATCTGCCCATTTATTCTCCCGGAAGAAGTGCTTTTGTCACTTTGACATTTAGTTTTATGTAGATGTAATTCAACTTTCAAATAGGTAAAAAGATGCCGTATCAAAACTAATTGCAAAATATGAATTACCTATAAATTGAAAGCTTAAAACGTTTTTTGACCCCCTAAATCCCCCAAAGGGGGACAGTTCCTCTCCACCAATTGGCGGAAGGTTAGGAGGGGGCATTGCTTACAAATTGAAAGTTAAATTTTTCTCTTTTGCGGTTTTGAGACGGCCTCTTTTTTGTTTTGAATTTCAATTTCAATATATCGTCAGCGAAAATTAAACCTCAACATAAAAAGTTTTGTTACATTGTAGGTCAATCAAGATAAATAACAAATGAAATATAAAACTGTACTAATACTTTTTGCAATGGCCATTCAAATCTCTTCATTCTCACAAATTGTCAATAAAATTCATACCGAATCAAAACAACAATCAGCGTATGCTTTGGAACTTTGTAAATATTTACATCAAAACCCTGAACTCTCTTTGCAAGAAACAGAAACGGCAAAAAGGATGGCAAGAGAATTGAAAGATTTGGGATTTGAAGTAACTGAAAATTTTGGAGGAAACAATGTTGTAGGGATTTATAAAAATGGAGAAGGGCCTGTAATCATGTTACGTACAGATATGGATGCCCTTCCGATTGAGGAGAAAACCGGATTGGATTTTGCAAGTACAAAAAAAGTAAAAGATGAAGATGGAAATGAAGTAGCTGTGATGCATGCTTGTGGCCACGACATTCATATGTCGGTTTGGGTTGGAACTTTGAGGACTCTGGTTGCGCTAAGGGAAGAATGGAAAGGAACACTTTTAGTAATAGCACAACAAGCTGAAGAAATAAGTGGTGGTGCAGGATTGGCAATCGAAGAAGGATTGTTTACAAAATTTCCAAAACCTGATTATGCTCTTGCATATCATATTAATCCTGAATTGGAAGCCGGAAAAATTGGATTGGTTAGCGGACCTGTGTTTGCAGGTGTAAAAACAGCGGAGATTACTGTTTATGGAGAAGGTGGGCATGGTGCATATCCTGAGAAATGTATTGATCCTATCGTAATTGCATCACGCATTGTACTTGATTTGCAAACCATTGTAAGCAGGGAAATTAGTCCGTTAGAGCCAGTAGTAGTAACCGTTGGATCTATTCATGGCGGAACCCGCCCAAATATAATCCCTGATGAAGTTAAACTTGAACTGACTTTACGTTACTATTCTGATGAAGCTATTAATAAAGTAATTGAAGGTATAAAAAGAATAAGTATTTCGGCAGCTTCTATGGCAGGTGTTCCAGATAATAAATTACCAAAAATATATATTCATGAAGTAGAAACTCCACCGGTATTAAATAATCATAAACTTAGTGAGAATATTGTTAAGTATGCCGGAGAGGTAATTGGAAACGAAAGTATTTTACATGTCACTCCCGCAATGGTTGGTGAAGATTTTGGCAAGTATAGCAAAACTGATGAAAAAATCCCAATTTGTTTAATATGGTTGGGAAGTTCAAATGCAGATTTACTAAAAGAATTACAAAATAAAGGAGAAAAACCGGCACCTCTTCATTCGCCTTTTTTAAATCCTGATTATCCGAAAACCATTGAAACAGGAATTTCTGTAATGACTGCTAATGTTATTGGATTAATGATGCGAAAATAAAATATAAATCTAAAGTTGAGAAACTGCTTTTTCGGATTTTAATTGTTTTTGCAACTTAAATTTAAGTATAACTGAAGGGATAATTGAATATAAAATACCACAAAGTATTACCAATATCAGCTGAATATTAACATTTAATTGAGTTGAATTCAATAGTAGTGCCAGGACAATAATTGAGATGTTTGCAGCAAGAATGATTAAAGTAACCTTTATATGACTTGTTGGTACAAGCTTTAAAAGCCTGTGGTGAATATGCTTCTTGTCCGGGGAAAAAGGAGATCTGTTATTTAAAATTCTGATTATCATAACCCGGATGACATCAACAAGAGGAATGACTATTATCGCAAAAGAAACGGAAGGTGCAGATTTGATTACTAAATTTGTGTCCTTAAGAATATTAAATTCATTAAATTTCACCACTAATGCCGAAATTACCAAACCAATAATTAATGCACCCGAATCACCCATTATAAGTTTATTTTTATTCCCAAAAACATTATACATAAAAAATCCGGTAAGACTACCAACCAATGCATAAGAAAGAATTGCAAACTGAATGTGTCCGGTTAAATGAAACCATGTTCCAAATGAAGCTGCAGCTAATATAGCTAAAGCGGAAGCCAATCCATCAATTCCATCGATTAAATTGAAAGCGTTAATTATTGCAACCATGGCAACTAAACTTATAATAAAACTTGTAAAATACCCTATTTCTCCTCCACCCAGAATTCCTTGCAAATTTGTAATTCTAACATTGCCCAGGGTGATAAGAATTACAGCCGCAAATATCTGTACAACTAACTTTTTTTGCGCCGATATAATAAGCAAATCATCTTTGAGTCCAATAAAAAACATCATTATGACCGAGGCAACGATATACTTTAAGGCATCAAAACTAAGACCATCTGTTGCTATTATACTGCTCAAAGTAAATCCAATGAAAATAGCAACACCACCAAACGCAGGGACTGTTTTAGTGTGTACCTTCCTTTTGTCAAAGGGTTCAAACAAATTTTTATCTCTGGCTATATTTATAATTGGGGGGATCGATATCAATACAAGTATCAACCCGATTAAAAATGCTCCTCCTGTCAATATTAATTCCATTTCATGTCCATGGGTTAATAACTTATTTAAAACAAAACTTATTTAATTATAAGAACATATCTATCTCGGTAAAGTTGAGTCCTTTTTAAAATTTATTACAGGCAAAGGTAAAACATTTGAATGTATAAAACCTGAAAATTCAGGAATGAAATACCGTAATTAACCCTATTTTAATTATTTTAAGCTTTAATGTGTAACTTTTAAAATAAATTCTTTCACCAGTTTTTTGAGATTGAAAATCTAAATCCAAGATTTTTACCTAGCACGCTGTTATCATCTGCAGCGATAGAAAAACCTAAATCCAAAGGGAATTCCGGATTGATATACATAAAATCAATTAGTCCGGAAATTTGATTTTGAGCAGGTTCATAAGGTTTTCCATAAGTCCCGGAATGACGGCTAAAAGTAATTAAACCTTTCCAGAAAAAAAATGAAGAAAGATTTCCTGCAATGCCTAAATGGTGAGACACAAAACGATTTGAACGGATACCCATAGAGATTCCATCAGTGATAGTTACTGGAAAAAACAAAGGAGAACTCATAACCTGTTGTTGGTACGTAAAACCGGATCTGTAAATCCCATGATTGTAATAATTATCAACTTCGTTTCTGCGCCATTTACCGGTTTCTTCATCCCAGTTGTAAAGCGAATCTTTTAAGCTCTGGTTTCGGGTATTGGTGAATTCATACAATATATCGGTTACAATTTTATTTTCATTTTTAAAATTTATATGAAAACCCAACAAATTATCTCGCCAGTTTCTCCAATTTAAACCTGAATTGTCTTCCCAGGGGTGACTCAAATAAAAGGTAGATTTCAATTTTTCAAAATCTTTGACCACTTCAAACTGATAGGTTCCCAGCTGATTTCCTGAAACATTTTTTTTGTCTGTTTCTAAAAACTTATCATTGCCTGGCAAAGCAAAAACGTAACGCCAATATGAGCACCAATCATCAGGAAGTTTTCCAATTTTTTCATTTCTTGATGTTCCCCCCCACATTACGTAGTGTTCAAATCCTAAATAAATTTTCCATGACTGACTGATGCTAAATTCTCCATAAAGAGATTTATGATGAAGATGTGCACCGTCAACATATCTACTATCGGTTAAGAAACCCTCGTCGTATTCGGCTTTAAATCGAAACCAGTTTTTAAAAAATGGTAAATTTTTATATCCAAGTGTAGAAAATCTGATTTTTGGAACGGGAATTGAATTCTGACTTCGTGCCAGATTTCCATTAGTAGTTGATAAACCGGAATATTTTATTTCATCATAAAATCTACCACCTTTAATTTCCCAACCCTGATAGGAGAGGGCCAGAAATACACTATTTATCTGCAGATAGTTTGTTTCTCCAAGTCCGCCAACAAAATTACTTCCCCAGGAATAATCTAGTTTTTTTTGTGCAGAGTCGGTTTTATAATATTTTCCAATTTCTAATTCGGTAATATTTAAAAACGAACCTTCGGGTTTTATCTTTCCATTTTGATTGGATATGAACCAGAATGTAAGTAAACTGTCTGTTGCGGCATACGATGTGTTGGAAATTGTTATTCGAATATTATTTTGTGAAATTGAAGGCAAAAATAAAAAAAGCAGAATAAGTATTAGTAGGAATTTGTATGACGATATTTTATTATTGTTCAATTTAATAGTTATTAAAACTTCAATAGATTTTTAAATTTTATTGTTCAGTATCTCCGGGTTAAGGTCGCACAATTCTTACTTGAATGGCATTGTCAATTGGTTTATCTGAAACTAAAACCAGGTATCCGCCACCACCTGCACCGCTTAATTTCCAGCCTAAAGCTTTGTCTTTATAATTCTCTATAACCTCACTAATGTCAGGAGTAAGCATGTGAGGAAACATGGTAACCTGTGCTTTAAAACTATCCAAAAATGCTTTGCCGAATAATTTAATATTTTTAGAATTCACGGCATTCCAACAATTATTTGCAGCAATTGCAAGTTTTTTTGCATTTTGTTCATTAATAACTGTATCAGATAATACATCGTAATCACCAATTCGGGGCGATAGTGTAATGAACCATAGATTATTTTCGATAAACTCCAGTATATCATTGCTTGTTTCAGATTCTATGGAATCGGGCCAATATTTTTCTTTGTTATAATTTAACTTATTAACTCCTGGAAATACAATTCCAATGGAATCCTGAGAGCCGGATATTATTTTGGTTCCGGGGGGATTTTCAAAACTGAATAAGGTTTTTGCCAGTATTTCTTTATTACCTTCAGGAATATCGGTATTCCACAATTGAATCGCTTTTTTTCTGGTGCTACTAGACATTCCACTTCGGTCGTTAAAATTGTAATCAGGATGAACACTAATTGTTATAACCGGCCCGGGGTAGTATTTTGAAACATAGGGTTGATCGAGCCAACCACCGGCTAAATCCAGTCTGAAAGGAATATTACAAACGGATCGCAAAGCTGTAGTTGAACGGGCAGGTAATCCACTATACGGGATTCTTTTGCTTATTAACAGTTCTGTTCCAATTTCATCACAAAGTTTTATTTTGTCTGGTGTAAATCCATCTTCATTGACAAAGAAAATATCAGGCCTTAATTCTTTTATCTCTTTTTTGAAATCAAGCAATCCACTACCACTATTAACCCATGCAGATTTTACATGTTTTATAGACTTTACCATATATAGTCTTTCTTTGTCAGTATTTATCGTTGGTCGACCTTTTAATTGCATGATAGTATCATCTGAGCCGATGCCTACATATAGGTCACCATGCCTTGCTGCTTCTTCAAAAAAGGCAACATGTCCCGAATGAAGCATGTCGAAACATCCGGATACAAAAACTTTTTTAGTCATGTCTTTAAAGGTTTTTTTCTTTTATCTTATTTTGGTTTTTTTAGTTTTAACTCCAATCGCACAAATTATTAACATATTCTGCAGATCCATCTCTGAGCCAGGCATCCAACTGTGAGACTTCTTTTAATTGTTGACCTCTTTTTCTTGCGACATGAAAATAACCGGTCTTTAATTCTGGCAATGCAGTCATATCTCCCCATAGTTTTTCAAACTGAGTAACGGGATATATATCTTCCTGTCCTTTTCCCCAGCGTTTTTTTACCTCTTTTAAAGTTATGTAAGTGGGCATTAATTTGGCCATTTCCAGAACACATCGATGTACTTTTTCTTTATTTTTCAAATCTTTTCTGGAAAGCTTAAATGACTCAAGCAGTGGATCGATTGAAATCCAAAATGTGTTTGAATTGTAATAACTTAATTCAAATTCAATTTTTTCATCCGGCAGAGAAAGTCCTTCCACTAACTTTGTTTTGCCGTCAACATTTGCCAAACCGCCACCACGATCATCGAACCACCTGGAGATTACCTCTACCGAAACAGCATTTTTTTGATTAATGTGATTTCCTAACAATTGAGGATCTGCATTTGCTCCAAGCGTGTCAATATTATGAATTAGAAGATAATTAAGGTTTGGATTTTTATTCAGCATATTCTGTAATGTGCCGTTAATCATCAGGTTTGGAATTTCAAACCAATGGCCAACGGGGTGAATGCATTGCTGTGGAAGATTGTCTGTGTAATCTTCACCTTCACCGTTATACTTTGTCCAGTTAATAAGTGCATTATGTAAACTT
>ENA-ORCQ01000258-ORCQ01000258.1-marine-metagenome-genome-assembly--contig:-NODE-258-length-19163-cov-3.879388_pt1 | contig 19163 bp, 22 predicted proteins | sample MGYA00237780_ERZ508510 | MGnify/ENA primary metagenome ERZ508510 (study PRJEB26181, sample SAMN06268981) | marine metagenome | isolation source: Tt an E2 anaerobic enrichment on eucalyptus from sediment...
TATTTCGCCAGGAATAGTATGGGAGGGGGCTGAAAAAGGTGAAACCGGCTTTGGTCTGCATGGAGAGGCAGTTTACGAATTTGAGCTGGGAATTTTTCATGTTGGGCCAATGGTTGAAGTAGCATGGCATCCTGAAGATTGGCACATTTCTGCGGGACTTCATATTGGGCTGGGACTTTAAGTCGGACTTTCTGATTAAATACCTTTTTATTAAAAGTGATGAGCGGTATAGATAATATGTGAAGTTTAAAAACAAATAGATAGTCGATTTCTTTTATCAATTACTGCGATCAACACGAATAATCTATAAAACTTAGATATACAAAATATCCTGTTATTTACAGATTAATTTAAAGGGTTTGCCTATTTGTTGGAAATAGGAAGAAATTTATGTCCATCTTTGTAATGTTCAATCAGTCAGATTATAACAAGATTGATTGAAAACATTTATCATCCAAAATTTAACGTCATGAAATCTATTGTAAACTATTTCAAACTGATTTGGCTTTTGTTTGTTTTTCTTTTCTCAGTGAACATAATTTTAGCTCAGGAAGAAGGAAAAATAAACTCGATTGAAAATTTTTTCATTGACTCTGAAATTTTAAATGAAAAGCGGGAGTTTACTATTTTTCTTCCTGATAACTATACCAAATCAAAGGATAAATATCCGGTACTTTTTTTGTTAGATGGAAAAACACATTTTCAACATGCTATTAGTGCAGTTAATTTTCTCTCAACAAGATCAATTATCCCTAAGCTGATAATTGTATCTATTCATAATATCGACCGAAACCGGGATTTTTCACCGGTTTATAACGAAAGGTTTCCAACATCCGGGGGTGCTGAAAAATTCAGGAATTTTATTGAAAAGGAATTAAAAACCTATTTAGATAAACATTACCGGACATCAAAATTTTCGGTACTAATGGGGCACTCTTTTGGAGGAACTTTTGCAAGCTATTCACTTTTAACACAACCTGATTTATTTGATGGTTACATAGCTGTTAGTCCATATCTGCAATACAGCAATAACCACCTTGTAAATCTGGCGGAAACTGAATTGCATAAGAAATATAAAAATGAAAAGTTTTTTTACATGTAGGTTGGTAATGAACCTGAATACTTTTATGCGTTGAATGAGTTTTACTCTTTGGTAAATGAAATAACTGATGGTACAATAAACATAACATACGATAAAATGGAAAAGGAAAATCATGGTACAATTCCTTATGTTAGTTTGTTTTATGGTTTACAATTTGTTTTTGCCGATTGGCAATTGCCGCAGGAGAAATTAGAAAGTGGTTTAGCAACGATTGATAATCATTATAAAACCGTATCGAAAAAATATGGTATTACTCAAATTACTCCGGAAGGTTTAATTAATGTGTTAGGATACAGAAAATTACAGGTTGGTGATACAGAAGCTGCCATTGAGATTTTTAGCGAAAATGTAAAACGTTATCCTGATTCTGCAAATGTTTATGATAGTATAGGCGAAGCTTACGAAAAAAACAACCAACTGGATCTGGCCAAAAATAACTACTCGAAAGCATGTAAAATAGGAGAAATGAATAAGGACGTAAATTTGTCAGTATATCGTAAGAATTATGAAAGGGTAAATAGATAATTCACATGCAAAAAAGCCAAGTTTAAATGGTATCGATATACAGTTTTTCTACTTTATCTCTTGCCCATTGAGTTCGGCGTAAGAATTTCAAACTCGATTTTATACTTGGATCTTTTCTAAAACAATTGATTCGGATTTTATTACCTAATTCTTCCCAGCCATAATAACTTACCAGGTATTCAACAATATATTCCAGGGTTTTACCGTGCAATGGATTATTTAACTGTTCCATAATTGCAGTTTGCAGTTTACAATTTTAGCTCTTCCAGCAAATGTATATATCTATCGATTCCCGCAATTATTTCACTTTTATAAATAAATTCATTGGCAGTATGTGAACGGGCAGAATCGCCGGGACCCATTTTAACTGAAGGGCATGAAATTATTGCCTGATCAGATGTAGTTGGTGAACCATAAATATTTATTCCTTTACTTTTTACAAGTCTGGCAAATGGGTGTTCCATAGATATTCCTGAGGAGTTTAACCTGAAAGATCTTGGCTTTACTTCAGATTTAATAAGTTTATCCAGAACATCGGCCGCTTCTTTGTTGGAGTAATGTTCGTTGGTGCGCACATCAACCACAAAATGACAAACATCGGGTACCACGTTATGTTGTGAACCGGCTTCAATTTGAGTTACAGAAATTTTCACTTCACCCAACACTTCAGATTTTTTTTCAAATTGATAATTGCGTAAAATTTCAATATCGTCAAGTGCTTTATAAAGCGCATTCTCGCCTTCATCTCTTGCTGCGTGGCCTGACTTTCCGTGTGCAAAACAATCCAATACGAGTAATCCTTTTTCTGCAATGGCAAGTTCCATTTTTGTAGGTTCGCCAATAATTGCAAAATCAACGGGAGCAACTTCATTAATCAAAATCTGCATTCCTTCAGTTCCCGAAACTTCTTCTTCTGCTGAAGCACCATATATGAGGTTAAAGGGCAAATCTTTACGCTCATAAAAATGGACAAAAGTTGCAAGCAGAGAAACAAGTGGACCACCGGCATCGTTACTTCCCAAACCAAAAAGCTGGTCACCTTTTTCTATTGGAGAAAACGGATCGTTTGTATATCCTTTTACAGGCCTAACCGTATCGATATGAGAATCTAAAAGAATCGTAGGTTTATTTTTTGAATAATGTTTACAATAAGCCCATGTATTGTGCTTATTGGTTTCAAAGGGAATGTTTTCATTTTTTAAAAAATCGCGCATCACCTTTGCAGCATTTTCCTCTTCCCTGCTAAACGATTGTGTCGAAATTAGTGTCTTGAGTAATTCTATATATTTATTGTACATTTTTATCAAAGTTTAAGGAGCAAGGGAATTAAAACTTCCATCTCATTTTTACCCAAAGATCATCTCCCAGTTCCCACCATTTATCTATTACAGAACGTGCAACAGAATTGCTGTAGTTGGTTAAATATTCTTTTCCGAGCTGTGTTTTTTTACCCTCCTTTAAATTCATGGCATCTTGTTTCAAAAGTTCAAGAGCCCGTTTTTCATAAAAATCAATTTCATCAAAAAGTTTTTCTTCTTCACCTGCAACTTCTTTGTCCAGTATTTCCTGTCCGATTTGCCAGTTTACCATAGCCAGACGGTTGGTTCTTCGGAAAGCCCACAACGCTGATTCCCTGCTAAAATGATCCTGCCCGCAAATGTCAAAACTTTCAGGTAAACTTAAATTACCACAATAAATCGGGAACCTGGGGCTTAAGCGTGGTACATCAAAACTAAAAAATATTCTTCCACCCAGTTCATCGGGTAGATCATCCCGCAACTGTGCAATCCATGAATAGGAACAGTATTGAACTGCAATAGGACGATTCCGCACTACAGAACTGTCTTTTAACGAATTTAAAAGTTTACGTTTATCGCTTGCCATCCAGGGGTGGGCAGCGGGACTTACAATAGTGTCTGAAATTTCATTTCCTTCATCATCTTTCTTCTTATTTACCACTTTTAGCTTGCGAATCATCTCCCATTCCGTTCCGTCATAAGTTTCTCTGTAAAGTTCAAGTACTTTTCTAATATTTACTTTTTCTTCAGGTTTTATGGAAAAGGGAAGTTCTTCACTTTCGTAAGATAGATTTAAACCGGGAGCCAGTGTATTAAAAACAAAATATTCACGGATATTAAATGCTTTTTCAACATCTCCGTATACCTTCCAGAATTTGAAAGGTTCTTTTCCATCCCAGAGTTCCATTTGTTTGGCTACCTCAAAAACATTTTCTGAAGCCATAAAATGGTCTTTATCTTCAAGATTAATTTCAGAAATTCTGCTAATGTTAGCTGAAATTCCCACATGGTTATCGGGTATTCTTTGTGCTGCCCAAACTCCACCAATTTTATCCGGGCCTTCGCCAAAAATTTCCAGTTGCCAAACCTCATTTTTATCGGCCAGCGTAATACATTCACCTGAGTCGCCATAACCATATTCTTTTATTAGTTTTCCAATCAACTCTATTGCCTGTCGGGCAGTAGTGCAACGTTGCAAAGCTATTCGTTCAAGTTCTTCAATTAAAAAGAGCCCGTTTTTGTTCTGCAATTCTTTTTTACCACTAATGGTAGTTTCGCCAATGGCCAATTGTTTTTCGTTTATACATGGGTAGGCTGTATTTAGGTATGCAAAAGTGCTGTCGGCCTGTGGTATTTCACCTTTTAATTCAACTTTATCCATACTCCATGCAGTATGAGTATGCATGGTTCCCCAATAAATTTTATGTGTGGTATCGCGTTCAAACTTTTGTGCCGGAATCATGGTTAACCATGTTCTGTAATAGGCATCGCAGGTGTGAGCTGTTATTACAGATCCATCATCGGTGGCTTTTTTCCCAACCATAATGCTTGTACAACTTTGGGTGTAGTTTTCCTCTTCCGTTTGAGAAAAGCCTGCAAAAAATGAGAAAACAAGAGGCAAAAACAGCAGGGATGTATTTATAAATTTTTTCATATCGGCATGTTATAAGATAGGATTCTCAAAAATAAAATAATTAGCGAAATATTGGGATAAAAAAAGTCCTGCCACTTTTAAAATGACAGGACTTTTTCTAAAGAACAAACCTTGCGGTTCTTAGAAGATAGTTGGCTTATTTTCCAGCTTTCAATTGCTCTTCAGCTTTTAACCAATCTGTGTTCTCGTCTCCAGGTTCGCCCGAAGCTACTCTTGCATTGTAAATTTCTTGTGCTCTTTGTCTTATATCCGCTTCAGTTACAACTGGTTTGGTTTTTTTAGTTCTTGTTGTTTTAGCTTTAGTAGTAGCCTTTTTAGTGGTGGCTTTTTTTGCTGTTGCTTTTTTAGCTGCAGCTTTTTTGGCAGTTGTTTTGGCGGCTGCCGGGGTAACTTTTTTCGTTGCCATAACTTTAATTTTTAATGTTTTTAAAATTCAGTGCAAGAATAATACTTTTCAATCACTTTGCTATTAACAAACTGTTAAACAGCCCTTACTATTTAAAACGTTTAAAAATAAATTAATATACTGCCTGAATTCCTGCAGGTTTTTACATCGCAATCAACTAAATTTGTAAAAAAAGTGAAGGTAACTAAAGAAGATTCTTAAATTTTCTTTATTTCAACCTTCAGTCAGCCATAAAGTCTGACATCTCCCTTTGACAGGGGAGAAAAAGAGTAATCCGAGCCAATGCTCCGGGGAATTAAACAGATTAAAGAAGTTGGTAAGAATGAAAAAAATATTTACATGGTTGTTTTCGATAGTTTTAATTGTTCTAATCATCATGGCATTTATGAATAAGAATGTTTTAAATGACTTTATTGCTGAAAAAATGAAAACAATGGTGGATAAGGAAACATCGGCCAATATTGAAAAACTAATCGATAGCAAATACAACTATTCAAAAAACGGATTGGATTACGAGTTTACACTTTTTGAATTTAGTTCAAACAGCTGTTCTGTTTGTAAAAAGATGGAAGTTGAGTTGGATAAAATTAAAAAATCACACGCTGATGAGATTAATGTAGTTTTTATAAATACCACTTTACCCGAAAATCAGCAACTGATAAAATATATGGGAATTCCCGCCATTCCTTTGCAAGTTATTCTGGATAAAAAAGGAGAGGAAATATTTAAACACTATGGTTTTATTTCCGCAGAAGATTTATTGGCAGTTTGTGTGAAAATATAATTCAGATCTTAAAATTTGATTATCCGCTTGTATACCACTTAAATTTATTAATTTCTGAACCACAATTCGTTTACCCCAAATCCGCCAGCTGACGGAAACGAATTGATACTCTCTGCACGCTATAGGGGTGGAGTAAACAGAGAGAATCAATTTGTAGACTGGTAAGTAACCGGATATTCATTTTTTCAAAAATCTTTTTTTAGATTCAACCTTTACCTAAAAAACTTAAATCAATAATCATTTATTGACCATAATTTTATTGAAACCATAACGATATTTCATAAATTAGCGATATATCACTACCGAAAAAATTCAGATTTTATTATAGGGGATGCCTAATTTTCTGAATTTGAGAATCTTAAAGGTTTTGGCATAAAAGTTGGCTAATAAGCCGACAGCAGTATGTTTTAAGATATATAATTTTTACATAATTAGGCTAAACTTATCGAATATGGAAAAAATCAGATTATCAAAAAATGTCTTGTTGGTGGTACTGGCTGGTTTTTTATTCCAGGGGTGTGCCACTATACTGGGTGGAAAATCAAACACACTGGTTTTTAAAAACGAAAACGCCACAAAAGCAGAAGTATTTATCGATGGTGAATTAGTTGGTGAAGCACCGGGAAAAATCAAACTTCCAAAAGAGAAAATACAGCATGGAAGTATGCTTGTTCTAAAAGCCGAGGGATACGAGGAAAAAGAATACATGATACTTCGAAAACAAAATGCGGCGTACACAGTGGTCGATTTGTTACTTTGGGGAGCTCCGTTAGCAGTAGATTATGCTACCGGTAATATATACCGTCCCAAACCAAGAGTATTTGAGTATGAACTTGTAAATGAAAATTAATATGAAAAAGTTTATAAGTTTTATCGCAGCAATTCTTGTGTTGATGGGAGCCAATGCACAGGAAATATCTTCGTTTTCCGCAGAAGATTTAGACAAGGAAAAAAATTATGGTTACTTTAATTATTTCCAGGTATCATTATATCGCGGTCAGCATTTGGTAGGAGACGAAGAAGTAAAAGATTTCTTTTCAGACGGATTTAATGGAATAGGTTTTCGGTTTGGTACACAATCAACCGGAAGAAAAGAGTGGCAAAGGAGGCACCTTTATCCACAATACGGTTTAGGAATTTCATTTTTTGGATTAGGAGGAGGTAGTGTTGACTCGTTATTGGGAAAACCAACATCGGTATATTTTTATTTTGGAGCACCCATCTGGAGGTTTAAAAAATCCAGAATCAATTCTGATTTAGAAATAGGTTTGGCAACAGATTTTAAACCTTATAATCAGGAAACAAATCCGTATCAGAATTATATCGGTGCAAAAACCAACCTGCACTTTAACATGTCACTTGACTATTATATTCAACTCTCGAACCGAATGGATTTAAGCTTTGGAGTTAATTTAATGCACTTTAGTAACGGACGCACATTTACTCCTCAAAAAGGAATTAATCTGTTTGGTATTAATTTGAGTACCGCCTACAATTTTAACCCGGTCAAAAACTATACAAAAGATGTTAAGCCCGATTATCAACCTCAGGTTCGCCCTGAATTTATTAAGGCAGAGAAAGCTCCGTTTAAGGGACATCATGAGTTTATTTTAATGGGAAGTATTGGAACGGTACAGGCTGAACCCGGCGAAACAAAAGATAAAACCGGGGCAGTGGATACCACCGGAACAGTTGGTGACAGATATATTACAAATAGTTTTGTAGCCGAATATGCATACCAGTTTGCAAGAAAACTAAAAGTAGTTGCCGGTTTGGATGTGTTTTACGATGGCTCTTTGGTTAATAACTACGATGGTGTAAATCCCCAGGATGTACCATTTAACGACCGGATGTTTTATGGCTACCATATAGGGGGACATTACTTAATTGAGAGATTTACCTTTTTGTTTAATATAGGAAGTTACATTTATAAACCCTTCCCACAACGTGGTACCTGGTTTATGCGGGCCGGAGGCAGAATTGGTTTAACACCACATCTGGATGCACATGTCTGTTTAAAAACAAGAAACGGCGGGGTAGCCGACTGGATAGAGTGGGGTGTGGCATACAAATTCTTTAAGGACAAATAGATTGGCATATACAATTAAGTCTGATGTAAATAAAGCGTTACTCATTTTATCAGAAAAAAATAATATAAAAGTTGTCAAAAGTTAAAATCAATATTCATGGTTTTTCATAAAATTAGGCTCTTTGACTCACCCTCATCTCCCTCTCTACGCTTAGAGAGGCCTGCCTGTCCGGTAGGCAGGGAAGACCCCGAGTACTTGCGGGTCAGGGTGAGTAATAAAAAAATTACGCATTTCTCATCTTGCTTATATGGTTAATAATCTACTAATTAAATCTGTTTTTTGTGTTTTACTTTAAACCAATTCATATAGAAAATCGAAATTGATGTTTAGATTTATAAAAAAGTTATCTGATAATACTGTCATCCTTTTTGGAAACTATACATTATTAATGTTTTTGTTAATTCATTTTTTTATAATTCCCTTTTTTCCATTTGAATGGCATAAACATATGTTTTCAATTGTCATTACTCTGATTTATTTGAACTCGGTGGTTTTAATTCATGAATACAGGAAGTCCCTGCTTACTTATGTTATCATTCTCATTCTTTTGGATTTATTATTTACAGTGCTTGATTTGGAGATATTGGCTTTAATTTCCACTTTTCTAAATATTGTTTTGTTTGTTTTTATCGTAATACAGTTTCTGATTATTATAGCAAGGTCGAAAAAAGCAAATATTACAATAATTTTAGATGCTGTTAATGGTTATTTGCTATTGGGTATTTTGAGCTCTTTAATGATTAATGTTGTAATGAACTTAAATCCCGATGCTTTTGCTTTTAATGAAGCCGGAATTATTGGAGGTGGGTTTTCCAGAAACAGTGAATTTCAGTACTACGGTTTGGTAACATTAACAACACTGGGATATGGAGAGATATTACCCATTTCACCATCGGCAAGGTCAATTGCCTCTTTTATTGCTGTTGCCGGGCAATTGTATGTAGCGATTATCATTGCTTTGCTGGTTGGGAAATTTGCGGGGCAATCAAAAAATGAAAATGAATTGAATTGAAATTAATGATGGTGAAATTTTAAACGAATATTTCGGAATTTGGGTTAAACACTTAACATAGTTTTTTGTTAAATTTATACATTACTAATAATAATTACTAACATGATGAATTACAATGTTTTTGGAAAACTTCTGGGACTGGTTGCAATAGTACTGGTTTTAGGTTCCTGTTCGGGAGTAAAAGTTACTTCCGACTATGACAAAAGGGTAGATTTTACCCAGTATAAAACTTTCGAGTATTATGGTTGGGCTGAAGAAAGCGACAAAATACTAAACGACCTTGACAAAAGACGTATAGAACAAGCTTTTGGCGATGAGTTTAGAGCACGTGGTTTAGAATATGTTGAAAGTGGGGGTGACCTTGTTGTCACTTTATTTATTGTGGTTGAGCAAAAATCTCAAACTGTAGCGAACACTACCAGTATGGGTGGTTATGGCGGATATGGTTATTATGGTGGTTATTATGGATACGGACCCGGTTATGGTTGGGGTCCCGGTCACAGCACTACAACAGTAAACACCTACGATTATGAAGTGGGTACCCTGGTTTGCGATGTTTTTGACAAGGCAAGCGAAAAATTAATCTGGGAAGGTATCGGCAATGGAACTGTTGATGAGAATAAGGAAAACCGGGAAAAAAATATACAAAAAGCGGTATCTGCAATTATGGCAACGTATCCAATTCAGCCCGCAAAATAAATAAGAACTTAGATCTTTTTCAAAGGGTTATTTCATTAATTTGAAATAGCCTTTTTTGTTTCTTATGCTAACCGTTTAAAACCTAAACACCATAATTAAATTATTGGTGATAACTTTTGGCGTAGTTTTGTAAAAAACTGAAGGAATTTTATGATAGGTAATCTCAAGGCCTAATTCAAAATCGGATGCTTTGGTATATGCAATATGTAAATTGTAAATATTCGCTGCCTTATCATTTCTGTAAAGACTTTCAGGCATGGAAGTAAAATTATATCCCATCCCAATCCCCAGAGGAATCTGTTTTTTGGGATAAAAATTGGCATCAACATAAATGCCCAGGTCAACTTTTGAGGAAGTAGTATTCCGGGCAAGCGTTTCCCCGTAAAAGTAATTTAGCTCCAGTTGGGTACCCCATGTTTCTGAAAAAGCATGGGCATAATGTAATCCCGCACCTAATCTGGAAACCGGAACTACATCAATAATTTTTGGATTTGGAATTTCATCTATAATATCTTCAATAAAACCTGTAAAATCGATTAGTGAACCCATGTTTCTGCTGGAAAATAAACTTCCGCTTAAATATCCTTTTTTGTGTTCGTATATTTTACCAAGCCAACCAATTTCAAAACCGCTGGCTGTATTTATTCCTTCTGCAAGTATGGTAGGAATTTGTGTTCCCAGTCTTCCCAAAAAATGAAGTTTTAAATAAATAGCAAACCAATCATTTATTTTTTGTTGATAATCGAAATTACCGCCTGCATACAATAAACTACCGGAAAAACTTAAATATTCCTTATCATCAATGATTATACCTTTTGAATTTAACTGGCCTGTTGACCCATATGACAAATTGCTTAGTAAAATGGTTTCAATCTTCGCACTTTTTATGGATTTTGAAGTCAGGAACTCATGGCCATTTATAGAAAATTTTTTTCTGCCGGAATCCTGGGCATACGACAGATAAAATCCTGTAAACAGAAAAAGTACTGATATAAATATTTTAAGTTTGGTAAATTGCATAAGGTATTAAAAATTAGTTTAGTTCGCTTTTGCCATTGGGTGTCCACAATGGTATTTCCAATCCAAATAATATTTTAAAAGAACTATTCTTTACCCTTGGGAAATAGTTGATGTCCTCAACTGGCTCATGGGTGAGATTTTCCAGCCCGATCGTATATCTTCCTTCCAAAAACAAAACAAGATTTTTAAGATACCATCGATAACCAATTCCGGTTTGAAATGACAGGTCGTTTTTACTTAAACTTTCATGAATATCTTCATCCGGCTGATTATTCAGCTTAAAGGAAGCACTATTTAAAATTCCAAAATCAAATCCTGCCAATGCATAAAACCTGTTATTGTTTGCATTAATTTTTGCCAGAACCGGAATGCGGATATATTGAAAATTTACAGTTCCGCTATCTACCAGTTGTGGAGCTCCCGGGACATTGTAAAGAAGTTTTGCTCCTTCCTGCGAAAATGCCGTTTGAACGCTGATGGCCACATTTTTGTGTACATAAAAGTCGAAATATAAACCTGAATAAATACCAATCTTACCCTGGTATTTTGCATCTTTAGGAGTATCACCAAAAAGATTGGTACTGTTTAACCCTCCCAACGCTCCGATTTTTATCTGTGCAAAAACAGATGAAGCTGTACACAGCAAAAGTAAAGTGAATAAAATTCTCCTTTTCGGGTGTTGCATAGCTTAAGTTTTTGTTGAGTTAAATTTACAATTAATCCTTTTGTTATCAGCAGAAAAATTATTTCTAATGAGATATTTATAAGAATTGTATTTTGAGCCCACTCCAAAAAGTCTTTTTGCCACTAAATCACTACATCACTAAATTTCACTAAAATATACACTTTTAATAATTGTAGTTTTGTGGCTTTTGGTGCTTTGGTGTTTTTGTGGCATTTTCTTATTTCTTACTGTTCGTAGTGGGTTCTGTTTAAAAATGTAAAAAACAAAAACTGATTTAAATTTTTATTGGGGATTGAACAAGTGAATACTTTGGCTGGTCTGTTGACACAAGTTTCTGACAAATAATAAATTAAATAGTTATCCCACGAATTTAATGACTGTCAATTCCATGAAGCATCAAAAAGGAATGCATCAGGATTTTATGAATTTCGCTTAAATATTCATTTACTGCTTTTGTGCTGCCAGGAAGCGAAAAAACAAGTGTTTTATTTTTTACTCCTGCTGTAGAACGACTTAACAATGCATTGGGTTTTTCTGCTCCATATTTTAATCTGATTAAATCCATAATCCCGGGAATCTCCAAATCGATAAAGTTGTTTACCACTTCGGGTGCAATGTCACGAGGGCCAATTCCGGTACTGCCGGTAGTGTAAATGATGTCGTAATTTTCCTTGACAGCCTTATGTAACTCGTCGTTCAAACTTTCTTTTTCATCAGGAATAACTACCCGATTTGTAAGGCTTTTATAGCCTTGTTGGGCAAACCAGTCGTTAGAAAGTTTTTCAAGCAGAGGCCCGCTTTTGTCTTTATAAATTCCCTCATAAGCCCTGTCGCTTAGGGTAATTACTTTTATATTAAAAGTTTTTGGGATATATTTTAATTCTTCGTTTTCTTTTAAAATCCCTGTTTTTGTAACCCTGCAAAAAATTCCTTCTTTGGGCATCACACAATTTCCGGTTTGTTTAAATATTTCGCAATTGGTACCGTGACACTTTTTGCCAATCTGTGTGACCTCCAATTCAATGTTTTTAGTTACAAACTTGTCGAAAGGTTTGGTTTTATGAACCGGAAATCCCAGAGTTGTAATGTTTTCAGCAAACTCTCCAAATCCAATTTTTCTACCCAGCTCACCTTCAAAACTCCTTATACTTTCTTCAGAAAGAATACTCACCTGCCGGTGCCATTTTCCGGCATGGGCATCTCCTTTTATGCCTAATGGAGTAAGCTCAATTTTTTTTCTGGGTGATTTTATGGTTCCCTTTTTTTCTGAAATGTTCAGGGATTTTATTATGCAAGAGTTTTGTTTCATGTATAATTTATTCTGTAGTTTCTAATACGTCAAAGATGAAATCCATTTTTTATAATAGTGATTTTTTTTCGAGCACTGCTGTAATGTCTTATGTTTAAGATCCTGAAACAAGTTGCTAATGACATTAATAGATTCGGACTTCGACTACGCTCAGTCTGACAGTCACAGTGAGTCCCGAGTACTCGGGAAACTTTGTTTAAGAAAAATATTAACAATATGAAATGTCATTTATTTATTCTCTAAAATATTCATCTTATTATAGTGTACTTTTTTCTTTATAATCCAGTTTAATATCGGTTAAAGTCATTTGTTTATCCACGGCTTTGCACATGTCATAAATGGTTAAAAGGGCAATATTAACAGCCGTTAAAGCTTCCATTTCAACCCCGGTTTTTCCTGTACATTTTACGAGGCTTTTTACCCAAACACCGTCCTTATGAACTGTTGTTTTTACTTCAACTTTATTCAGCATCAGGGTGTGGCAAAGCGGGATTAAACGCGAAGTTTCCTTGGCAGCCTGTATTCCTGCAATTTCAGCAATGCTAAGTACATCACCTTTTTTAATCAGATTTTCATTGATAAGTTTGATGGTTTCAGGTTGAAGCAAAATTTTACCCGAGGCTTTTGCCGTTCTTTCCTGATCGGGTTTATACCCGACATCCACCATATTGGCTTTTCCCTCTTTGTTTATGTGCGATAACTGATTCATATTTTATCCTCCAATATTTGAAAATTCATGTGTACCGGTTCCTATTCCTTTTTCAGGTTTTAAATTGACCGCTTGTCTGAATGCTTCTTCAATTCCAAGTTTTCGTACATTAAAACGTAAACCTGAATGTAAACAGGGTACCATAAAACCATCGGCTGTTAAACGCAAGCGATTACAAATCTCACATATTCCTCCGGTTCCTCCTTCCACAGGTGCAAATTCCCCTGTTTTTAAATTCATTTGCCGTATAAACCGAAGTTCCAGATTTTTCTCTTTGCAGTATTTTTTTATTTGTTTTTCATCCTCTTCATTTTCTCCCGGTATACGAACAAAGTTGATTTTGACAGGTGTTAGTCCGGCTCTGTTTGCTGCATCAATTCCTTTTAACACATCTTCAAGTTTTCCTGTTCCGGTAATCTCTTTAAATTTTGTCGGATTAAGCGTGTCAAGACTGATGTTTACCCTCTTTAATCCGGCTTCTTTTAGTTGGGTGGCCAGTTCGGTTAAAAATACACCGTTAGTTGTTAAACTGATGTCCTCAATCCCTTTCACTTCAGCAATCATTTTTACCAGCCTGGGTAAATTTTTACGGACGAGCGGTTCGCCTCCGGTTAGCCTGATTTTTTTTAAGCCAAGTTTAGTGCCTGTTTTCACGACGTCCACAATCTCCTGAAACGATAAAATATCCTCATGCCGTTTTAGTTCAACGCCTTCCTCAGGCATACAATAACTGCATCTGAAATTGCATCGATCAGTTACCGAAATCCGGAGATATGTAATTTGTCGGTTAAAGCGGTCTAACATAAACAAGTTCTCCTTTATTAATTTGGTTTTGTCCAACCTGAACTTCTAATAATGCATTGGCATAAACGAGGGCATTAATATGAGCAGAGCCATTAAAAGGAATTTCTTCAACATGGCCATTGCTATTTATAAGAACGGGCTTTAAATTGAGCCTGTCAGCCTTTTTTATATACAAATCGAAATCTATGATAGCCTTTATTCTCATAGGATTATAGTTTGCCCCCATTAGCCGGTAAATGGTTGGCCTTGCAATGGTTTCAAACTGAATTAAAGATGAAACAGGATTTCCGGATAAGCCAAAACAGTATTTATTCTTTTTGAAAGAAAACGTCATTGGATTTCCCGGCTTAATTCCTGTACGATCCCACAATATTTTAAAATCCTGATCTTTAAGAATTTCCGGAATAAAATCAAAATCACCAACAGAAGCACCACCGGTAAAAATCAGAAAATCATGATTCTCAAAGGTTTTTATAAATTGTTCGGAAAGTTTATTGTAATCATCCTTTGCCAGACCAAGATAATTCACATTAATATTCATTTTTTTTAGTTGTGAAATAATTTGGCTTGCATTGCTGTTTCTGATTTTCCCGTTTTCAGGTTTTTGGTCTGGTTCTACCAGTTCGCTGCCTGTAGCTATTAATGCAATTTTAGGAAGTTTTGAAACCAGCAGCTTTACCTTTCCCACGCCTGCCATAACAGCAATTTGAGAAGTATTGATAATTGTACCTTTCTTTATTAGTAATTCCCCTGTTTTAAAATCTTCTCCCCGGTAGCATATGTTTTTGGCTGTATTTGGATTTGTACAACGAATAATCTGTTCATTTATAAGTTCAGAATCTTCTACCTTAAATACACAATCGCATCCTGCCGGAACAGCTGCACCAGTCATGATTTTTGAACACTGGTTTTTTCCAACCTCTTTTGTTGCAATTTTCCCTGCAGGTATAATTTCTAACAGCTCAAGGTTATTATTAATATCTTCAAAATGACAGGCATAACCATCCATAGCTGATTTATGAAATGGTGGCATATCGCTATCTGCTAATATATCCTCCTGAAGAATTCGATTGAATGCATCTTTTAGGTCAACAACCTCAGTCTTAAAATCAGAGGGTAGGGTATTTATAATATTTATTATTTTACTATATCGATCCATTTTAGTTTTTTAAGGTAATCTTTTTGTTTGAAATGTCTATTCGATTTAAATCCAGATCGAAATTTTTCCCATCGTTATTTACTATTAATGGATTGAAATTTAAATAGTGTGTTTTAGTTATTCTTTTATTGTCTTTGTTTACCAAAAGAAATACTCCGGGTTTTACGAAGTCATTCAAACCTCCCGATTCACAGATAATAATCCCGTCAGAAAGAATTTCTTTTAGATTTTGTATTTCTGTTTCAAGGTTTTCAGGATGTACCATAATGAAAAATACTTTTTTAGCACCTGCCTGTAACATCAAAGAGCTGTCTTTTTGATTGATTTGTTTTTCTTCAAGCACCACCAGATTCTCATTTTTAAAAACTACATCAGCTGGTTTGTACTGATGAAAGTGAGGAGAAATTTTAAGGCCCGTAATTTCGGTTTTATCGGCAAGGTAAGAAATGATTTTGCAGGCCAATGTTGTTTTTCCTACATTTCTGCCATTCCCCGAAATCAACAACAGATTTGGCAATACCAGTTTCTTATCAGGCAAATTATTATTCATTACAAAAATATTTAAAACACCGTGGAAATTTGAATTGAACCTACCTGATGAGCTTAGGTAAGCATTTCTCCTTTCCAATTTATCCGCCAGCTGGCGGAAGCGGGAGGATAACCTGTTTCCGGGTTATCCCATCGGCCGGAGCACCTGTTTTCACTATTTAAGGTGCAAAGGCTCGGAGACACTATCAGCATGCAAATTTAGAAACAAATGTTTACACGGTATAAAAAAAATGAAAAATTGTTTGACGTAATTATACGTCGTAATAATATTTGACGTATATTTGCGTCAAAAGAAAAAACTATGGTACAATCCAAAACAGACTTATTTGATAAGGACCTTGCTCAAAAAGCTGAATTGTTTAAAGCACTTTCACATCCGGCGAGACTGCAGATTTTAAAATTCTTATCGGAAACCAATAGTTGTATTACCGGCGATATTTCAGAAGAAATTCCTTTAGGAAGAACAACGGTAAATCAACATTTGAAAGAACTGAAAAACGCAGGATTAATTCAGGGGCATATCGAGGGTGTTAAAACCATGTATTGTATTGATCCTGAGCGGATCAATGATTTAAAACAATTATTGGTCTCTTATCTTGACGAAATTCAAAACGATAATGGATGTGTCTGTGATTAAATAATGAAAAATAATCGGTAGTAACGATGTTATATATATAATTATGGAAAAGATTCTTTCGCTTCATTGCATTACCTGCCCGACTTCGTCATTCAGGCGGGCGCTCAGAATGACAACAAGTTAGTTTAAGAGGGGCTTTGGGGAGAGGGTGGTTAGGCGGCTTAGCCGCCTAACCACCCTCTCCCCAAAGCGAAAGCCTCATACGATTTGTCATTCCGAAGCCGCCTGCTGGCGGAGAGGAATCTTTTCAATATTACCAAGACAAAATTGACTAATGATTAAAAAAAATATAAAAATGAAAATTCTAATACTTTGTACAGGAAACAGCTGCCGAAGCCAGATGGCACACGGATTTTTAAAATCTTTCGATCCAAAGCTTGAAGTTTATTCAGCAGGAACTGAAGCTTCAGGTAAATTAAACAGGACTGCAGTTGAGGTAATGCATGAAATTGGCATTGACATCAGTCATCATACTTCAGATTCGGTTGAAAAGTATTTAGACGAGGAGTGGGATTATGTAATAACAGTTTGCGGAGGTGCTAACGAAAATTGCCCTGCTTTTTTCGGAAAAGTGAAACACAGGCTTCACATCGGATTTGATGACCCTTCGCATGCGAAAGGAACACTCGAATTTATTATGAGCGAGTTTTACCGGGTGAGGGATGAAATAAAAGAACAGTTTTTGAATTTTTATGAGAACGAATTCAAACCACAATTATGAAAGCAGAAGAAATAAAAGGGATAGTAAAAGAGAAATACGGTGCCATTGCAAAAGGAACTATTATGGCACAGCCTCAGGGATGTTGTGATGTTGATTTGTGTTGTGAAGGCGAGCAGGTCAGTATGATTGGTGATGAGTATAAAAATATACAGGGCCATTTTCAGGATGCAGATCTGGGATTAGGATGCGGAATACCAACTGAATTTGCCGGTATTAAAGAAGGTGACCATGTCCTTGATTTAGGTAGTGGGGCCGGAAACGATTGTTTTGTGGCAAGGTCGATTGTTGGTGAAAGTGGAAAAGTTACGGGACTTGATTTTACAGGAGAAATGATTGTAAAAGCCAGGGAGAACAATAAAAAGCTTGGGTTTAAAAATGTGGATTTTGTTCAGGGAGATATTGAAGAAATGCCTTTGCCGGATAATAAATTTGATGTTATTCTTTCGAATTGTGTTTTGAATCTTGTTCCAAATAAAACAAAAGCTTTTTCTGAAATGTACCGTGTGTTAAAAGGTGGCGGACATTTTTGTGTTTCAGACGTTGTTACAATCGGAGAATTACCGGAAGCAATCCGAAAGGATATGGAAATGTATGTAGGATGTGTTTCAGGAGCCATCGACAAAGAAAAATATCTGGATATTATCAGTCATGCAGGATTTGAAAATATTGAGATTCATAAAGAAAAAAGAAATGATATTCCTGAAAATATTTTATTGAAATATTTAAGCCCGGAAGAAATAGCAAATTACCGGCAAACAGGAAATGGAGTTTATAATATTACGGTCTCAGCAAGTAAAAACTAATTAGAAATTATGCCTTCAAAAAAACGATTAAAGATTTTAGACAGGTATCTGACACTCTGGATTTTTCTGGCAATGTTTATCGGGGTATTTTCAGGATGGTTAAAACCTGAAATTGCAGAATTCTGGAACAGTATGTCGTCAGGGACAACCAATATTCCCATAGCAATAGGGCTGATTGTAATGATGTATCCTCCTTTGGCCAAGGTTAAATATGAGGAGTTGGGTGATGTATTTAAAAATACCAAAGTTCTTGGGCTTTCCTTATTTCAGAACTGGTTACTCGGACCGGTTTTAATGTTTGCACTGGCAATTATATTCTTCAAACTTTTTCCGGGCGAAAACAATGCAAACCTCCCATACATGTATGGAATTATTTTAATTGGTCTGGCCCGTTGTATTGCCATGGTAATCGTTTGGAACGATCTGGCAAAAGGGGATACACAATATGCAGCCGGTCTTGTTGCCTTTAATTCTATTTTTCAGGTATTGCTTTTTTCTGTTTATGCTTATTTTTTTATTGCCATATTGCCCGGTTGGTTTGGAGTACCGGTAAACGATACGGTATCTCAGATTACGATGGCTGAAATTGCCAAAACTGTATTTATTTATCTCGGAATTCCTATGATTGCCGGATTTCTCACAAGATTTGTTTTAGTAAGACTAAAAGGGAAACGTTGGTATGAAACCCGTTTTGTGCCTAAAATCAGCCCATTAACATTAATAGCATTGTTATTTACAATTGTTGTTATGTTTTCTCTAAAAGGTGAATATATTGTCAAAATTCCAAAAGATGTTGTTTTAATTGCTCTTCCATTATTGATATACTTTATCATTATGTTTTTTGCCTCGTTTTGGATGAGTAAAAAAATTGGAGCCAATTATGAACAATCGACAACGCTGGCGTTTACAGCAGCAAGCAATAATTTTGAATTGGCCATTGCGGTGGCGATTGCAATTTTTGGAATCAACTCAGGCGAAGCTTTTGCCGGGGTTATTGGTCCTTTGGTTGAAGTTCCGATAATGATTGCCCTGGTAAATGTTGCATTGTATTTTAAACGAAAATATTTTACTGTAGCCCAAACATTGTAATTCGTTAAAATGGATTTCGCGTCCCGAAAGTTCCTAATATTCGCATGTTGTTGTTGAAAAAAGCTGTAAAGCTTATTAAATAAAGACTTTACAGCTTTAGTGTTTTCA
>ENA-ORCQ01000259-ORCQ01000259.1-marine-metagenome-genome-assembly--contig:-NODE-259-length-18887-cov-4.122275_pt1 | contig 18887 bp, 19 predicted proteins | sample MGYA00237780_ERZ508510 | MGnify/ENA primary metagenome ERZ508510 (study PRJEB26181, sample SAMN06268981) | marine metagenome | isolation source: Tt an E2 anaerobic enrichment on eucalyptus from sediment...
AAGATAAATAAATTTGAAGTTGAAAACCGAATCGAAGAGATTTCTTCGTTAGCCGAAAAACTGGAAAAGCTTGCAGCTAAATGGAAACTACCACAGGATTTGACCATGAATATCAATCTGGTAGTTGAGGAGGCCCTTTCAAATATTATTTTTTATGCTTTTAAAGACGATAAACCGCACAAAATTCAAATCTCCATTTCGTTGGATAAACGACAAATTACAATAGTTTTTAAAGATAAAGGCTCTCCTTTTAATCCTCTTGAACAAGAAGCTCCGGATATTAACCTTCCTGCCGAAGAAAGGCCAATTGGAGGCCTTGGCATTTTTCTGATTTCACAACTTATGGATGAAATGAATTACAAAAGAGTTAATGAACAAAATGTTCTAACCCTCATAAAAAATATTTAAAATGAAATGAGTATGATTAAACTAAACACCAAAAGTAATGAATAGATTTTCAAGCGAATTACATGTCGTTGCTGGCCTTGAATGAAAAACCTGGGTGATACGAAAATTTTAGTACACAAAATTGAAATTTGATACACATGAAAATTAAAAAAGAAAAGGTTGAAGATTTTACAATTCTCAAAATTAAGGGAAGAATAGACACCTTACATTCGACCAATCTGGAAGCGGAGGTAAATAAACTTTTCGACGATGGAGAAAAAAATGTGATTCTAAATTGTGCAGAAATGAATTACATAAGTAGTTCGGGTTTACGCGTATTTTTGATTGCGCAAAAACGGGCACTGGCAAATCAAGGAAAACTATTCCTGTGTAACATGCAAGCACCCATTCAGGAAATATTCAGGATATCGGGATTTGCAAATTTATTCCAGATTGTTGAGACCCAGAAAGACGCACTCGAAAAAAAGTAACACAACCAATTACCCGGTTACCGTTTTTACAACAGATAAACAGCTACCAATAAAACTATGAAACGAGCATGCTCAAATATTAAAAGACAGGAGAGTGACTGCCCTGCGAGTTACATGAGTCAACATAAAAACAAACAATTATAGACGAATGAATTTTACCATTTTACCTTTTCTGTTAAGTCTGGCCCTTTCGCAACGTTTGTACAAATTTTCAAAAAACAATCAGTTAAACCAATGGGTTAAACCACTCAACTATGCCAGGTATTTTACCGGCTTTCTTTTGGTTGTAGAAATCATTCTTTCAGCATCTAATACCATCCGTTGGTTTTGGCACTTGTTTCTTATAGGGCTTCTGCTTTTTGCAAATCAACAAAAAGAAATGCGTCCGCTGAGAATGTTTTTACTGGCTTTTGCACCTTATGCAGCAGTAGCGCTTCTAAGCGATTTAGCCGAAATTATTCTGAATGATTTTTACGTTCAGTGGAATAATTACTTTAAAAATGCAGGATTATTATCAATAATCTGGTTATTAGCAATTCTATTTAGCCAGCACCGGCAGTATAAAGCCGCTGAAAAAGAACGAATAAAACGACAGCAGGAAGACGAAATTAACCGCGCAATTGCAGCGCGAAAAGTTGAACTGGAAGGGTTGGTAGAAGAACGAACGGCAGAACTTAAAAATCAAAAGGAAGAACTGGAGCATGCTTTACACGAATTGAAGGCAACCCAAAACCAATTAATTCAATCTGAGAAAATGGCCTCGTTGGGTGAATTAACCGCAGGTATTGCTCACGAAATACAAAATCCACTCAACTTTGTCAACAATTTTTCAGAAATCAACAGCGAATTAATTGACGAATTAAAAGAGGAACTGGAAAAGGGGGACAAAGAATCGGTTGCTGAAATTGCCAATGATATTAAAGGTAACGAGCAAAAAATAATGCAACACGGAAAACGTGCAGAATCTATCGTAAAAGGAATGTTATTGCACAGTCGGGGAAAAAGCGGAGAAAAAGAACTTACCGATATCAATGCACTATGCGATGAATATCTACGACTTTCGTATCACGGTTTTCGTGCAAAAGACAAATCGTTTAATGCAAGTTTCGAACTTGAAACAGAAGAAAACCTTCCAAAAATCAAAGTCGTTCCCCAGGAAATCGGACGAGTTTTGCTTAACCTTATTAACAATGCGTTTTATGCCGTAAATGAAAAACAGAAATCTGGCATTAGCGATTACAAACCCAGAGTTGTTGTACATACTGAACAAAAAAATAATAAGATTGAGATTAAAGTTCAGGATAACGGAAACGGAATCCCCAGATCATTAAAAGACAAAATTTTTCAACCCTTTTTTACAACAAAATCTACCGGTCAGGGAACCGGACTGGGATTAAGTATTAGTTACGACATTATTGCCAATGGCCACAATGGTGATATTCGTGTTGAATCGAAAGAAAAACAAGGAACAGGTTTTACAATAATTTTACCACTTGAAATATGAATATATTAGTTGTTGACGACGAAAAAGACATTCAACCCTTGTTCATGCAGAGGTTTAGAAGAGAAATTAAAAACGGGGAAATAAATTTTAAGTTTGCCTATTCGGGAGAAGAAGCCCTGGGTGCTATGCAAAACTACCTTCATGAAGCCGTGCTTATCCTGTCGGATATAAATATGCCGGGAATGAGTGGACTGGAATTGTTGGAGAGAATAAAACAAAAAAACCATACACCACCCCCGCATGTAATGATGATTACTGCCTATGGCGACAAAGAAAATTTTGAAAAGGCGATGGAACTGGGCGCCGATGATTTTTTAACCAAACCCGTTGATTTTAAGTCCCTGAAAGAGAAAATTAAAGCTTTTGGGATATGACCAAAATACTTGTTGTAGATGATGAATCAGATTTGGAAGTTCTGATAAAACAGAAGTTCAGAAAAAAAATCCGTGAAAAGGAATATGAATTCGTTTTTGCAAGCAATGGAAACCATGCCCTTGAACAACTAAACAAACATACCGACATTAACATTGTTTTGAGCGACATCAATATGCCGGAAATGGATGGCCTTACCTTATTAACAAAGCTTGCAAAAAAACAATCAATACTGAAAGCGGTAATTATTTCGGCTTATGGCGACATGGAGAATATTCGATCAGCCATGAATAAAGGAGCTTTTGATTTTATTACAAAACCAGTCGATTTTTACGATTTGGAAGTTACCCTTGAAAAAACCATAAAACAGGTCGAAGAAATCAGAAAAACCTTACAGGCAATTAAAGAAAATAACATCTTAAAAATGTATGTTGATGAGACTGTATTAAACTTTATGAATACGCCTGAATTTGAATCATCTATTTCGAATAACGAAACCATAGAAGCTACAGTTGCATTTATCGACATTTGCAATTTTACCGCCATAAGCGAAAACAAACCACCCGATGCCGTTGTAAAACTACTAAACCATTATTTCGAGATTATGGTAAATGAAATTACTGAACATGGTGGATGTATTGATAAGTTTATAGGCGATGAAATTATGGCGGTTTTTCGTGGCGAATTTCATCTCGACAGGGCAATTGAGGCAAGCCTGGCTGTAAAAAATAAAATCAGCAAACTTCCTACGGTTAATGAATTTGCTGAATTTAAACCCACTGTTTCGATTGGATTAAACTCCGGTGAAGTGGTTGCCGGAAACATTGGTTCCATTAGTTTAAAACGACTGGATTATACGGTAATTGGTGATATTGTTAACACGGCACAACGGCTTCAGGAAGCTGCCAAACCCGGTCAGATTTTAATAAGCGAACACATTTTTGAAAGGTTAAAAGAATATTTTAAATGCGAGAAAATCGGGAGGATGAATTTTAAAAATAAATCGGAATCCATTCTGGTTTTTGAAGTGTTGGAATAAATTATCTCATTTCCGGATTTCCATTCTTTTAAAAACAACAAATATCACATACCATTTTTAAAATAACACGAGTTATAAAACGAATGTATTTGTATCTAATTCTATTAGATGAAATTTGCATATTTATTTAATAGTGAATACTCTTTTATTTTGATTTATTCTAAATTAGTCATAACTTGTTGTAAGTGTTATACTAATGATTCTGGTGACTGCTGTTTAATTCCGATAACACATTCCTTTTAGAAGTATTTAAAAACCGGAGTATCAGGTATATTAAACTAAATGTTTCCTGTTTATTCCGATTCATATATAACGAAAATATTAACTAAATTCTTATATCATGAAAACTTGTGTATTAGCTGTCATCGCAATTATGCTCTGCACCGGTCTCTCTGCCGGAGAAAAAAAGGAAAGTAAAGAAAGAGAAGCAATAGTCGAAGTTATTAAAGAGTGCACAAATGCTTACAGGGCAAAAGATTTTCAACGCATCTCAGAAACATTCGTACAGGACGAAACTGCAATGAAGATTGGCGCTGCAAAAGGAGGTTATTTTGTCAGGCCGGGATGGGAAAACATTGCTGCAAACTACGAAAACAACTTTAAAAATAATCCTGCACCCATTACACGCGAATTAAAAAAAACCAACTTTATTATCAAAGTTTATAAAAAAAGTGCCTGGGCGATGCATAACGAAATACAACCGACATCACACGGTGACACCTCTAAACAGATTATTGTTCATTTTCTCGAAAAACATAATGGAGCCTGGAAAATTGTTTATATGTCACAAATTTTTGTTTCGTCGTATGACAATGAAAACTAAAAAAGTTGATTCAGGACTAATAAAATAACATATGGAAAAGATTTATTTAATAGCAAGGTTTGCTGTACAGAATGGAAAAACAGCAGAATTTAAACGCATTGCAGAGCAATGTATTGAAGCAGTAATAAAGTATGAACTTGGAAAAACATGTTATCAGTATGACTGGTTTTTTAGTGATGATGATAAAGAATGTCATGTAATAGAAGCTTATTCAAATTCTAATGCTGTTATGGCACACATGGGCAATGTGGGCGAATTACTTGGACAACTGGCTCAATTTTCATCATTAAGTGGAGAAATTTACGGAAGTATATCTGATGAATTAAAAGCAGCACTTCAGGGTGCAGACATTAAAGTATTTAATTCTTTTAAAGGAGCTTGATTTTATGACCCTTCAAAATAAAATCAAGATATCAATCTCAAAATCCATCAGTTAGAATATATTCAATGAATCAATCCGCTCTGGCAATTTTTATTCCACTGTATATGGTAATTACAATTGCCATTGGTTTTTGGGCTTCAAAAAGAATAAAGACATCAACCGATTTTACACTTGCCGGAAGAAGTTTATCTACCTCAATTGTTGGAGTGACGATTTTTGCCACATGGTTTGGAGCCAGTCAGATAATGGGAAATCCGGCACATTTTATTGAAAGAGGATTTGCGGCCTTTGCAACCAACATTTTTTCGGGTACGCTTTGTCTTGTTTTTATAGGTTTTTTCTATGCAAAAAAACTATATCGAATGAACATTGCTACGGTAGGTGATTTTATTCGAATACGTTTCAACAAAAAGCTGGATTTAGCAATTTCCATAATATTAGTGTTTACCTATTTTCCATGGATAGCCTCTCAGTTTGTTGCACTTGCTTTACTTTTTCAGGCTGTTTTTGGATTATCCGTTCGAAATGGAATTTTATTAAGTGCTACTATTGTTGTAATCTATACTTATGTTGGTGGTATGTGGGCTGTATCCTATACCGATATGCTTCAAAGTATTCTTATTTTGGTAGGTTTAATTATTCTTTTGGTAAATGTTTTGGATCAAACCGGTGGTGTAACTCCCTTGTTTACAGATAAACCTAAAGAGTTTTTTAGCATATTTCCAAAACAAGGTTTAGACAATTGGTCGGAGTACATTGCAATTTGGCTGGCATTTTTTATTGGTGCCACGCCGGTACAGGAAATCTATCAGCGGGCATTTTCAGCAAAATCGGAAAAAGCAGCGATGAACGGAATTTATTTAAGTGGTTTCCTGTTATTAGTTATTCCTTCTATCCCATTATTAATAGGATTGGGTGCAGTTAAACTACACCCTGAATTAATGAATGTTGATGGTGGTCAAAGTATTATTCCGGCTATGGTAACTGCCTATTCGGGAATTGCTGTACAGGTACTTTTTTATGGCGCACTAATATCCTCTATTTTAAGTACATCAAGTGGGGCAATGCTCGCTCCTGCAACCGTTATAGGTGAGAATTTACTTAAACCTTATCTTCCCGGAATATCTGACAAGAAACTTCTGCTTTGGACTCGAATCAGTGTGGTTGCTGTGGCATTGATATCTTGTGTTTTTGCATTTAATGATACTGATATTGTTGGACTTGTGGTTGCCTCACTTAGTTTGGTGCTCGTTTGCATTTTCGCCCCGTTCACATTTGGTTTTTTTTGGAAAAAAGCTTCTGTATTTGGTGCATGGATGGCGATAATTGTGGGTGGAATCACCTGGCTGATTTGTTATTTATTGGACACCCGGATAGATCCCACAATTTACGGTACTCCTGCAAGTTGTATTGCAATGGTTATAGGAAGTTTGATAAAACCTGATAAAACAGAGGGTAAAATTGCATTTGCAAAAATGAGAGTAAAAAACTAATTCTCAAAATCATCAATAATGAAACGTTAAAAAAATATAATATGAATTACACTATTAAAATCATTCAAATTTCGCTAATAATATTTTCGTTTGTCTTTTTCTTTTCATGCAAACGGAACGAGGAAGAAAAAATTATCAATGACGTTGCTATAGCTGATGAAACCCAATCATCAGATTGGCTGGCATACGGGCGAACCCATAACGAAAGAAGATTTGCTCCGATCGAGGACATTTCGGTTGACAATGTTGCTAATTTAAAAGTAGACTGGTTTTTGGATCTTCCAAATGATGTTGGATTGGTTTCCACTCCTCTTGTAGTAGATGGAGTACTTTATTTTACAGGAACCATGAATATTATCAGAGCCGTAAATGCAGTAAGCGGTGAATTAATCTGGGAGTTTGATCCTGAAGTTGGAAAAGTTTTAAAAAATAAAAGACAGGTTGGCTGGATACATAACAGGGGAATTACTTTTTATAAAGATAAAATATTTGCTGCTACATGGGATGGACGTTTAATTAGCCTAAATGCTCAATCAGGAGAAAAAATATGGGAAGTGGAAACTTTTTCGCCGGAACGAGCCCTTTACATAACCGGTGCTCCAAAGGCATTCAATGGAAAAGTATTGATAGGAAACGGAGGTACGGAAAATGGACCAACCAGGGGTTGGGTAACGGCTTACGACACCGAAACCGGAGAAGAAGCCTGGAAATTTTATGTTGTCCCGGGTAATCCTGCAGATGGTTTTGAAAATAAGGCCATGGAAATGGCAGCAAAAACCTGGACAGGAGAATGGTGGAAACATGGAGGAGGCGGAAATGCATGGCATGGTTTTACTTATGATGAAGAACTTGATGTCCTCTATATAGGAACAGGAAATGGCTCCCCCTGGAATCGCGAAATCAGAAGCCCGGGAGGAGGTGATAATCTTTTCCTATGTTCTATTGTCGCTCTCAATCCTAATACAGGTGAATATTTATGGCATTATCAAACAACACCGGGGGAAAGCTGGGATTTTAATTCCAATATGGATATAATTCTGGCTGACCTGAAAATTAATGGCAAAAATATTAAGGCAATTTTACATGCTCCAAAAAATGGATTCTTTTATGTAATTAACCGGGAAACAGGAAAATTGGTATCCGCAGAACCCTTTGTTGAAACAAGCTGGGCATCGCACATCGATTTAACAACAGGAAAACCTGTTGAAATAGAAGGGGCCAGATATATTGATAAACCATACACTATTACTCCCGGTCCGTGGGGTGCTCATTCCTGGCAATCCATGTCTTACAGCCCACAAACCGGGTTGGCATACATCCCTACCCTGCACTCAGCGGTTAAATTTTCTCAGAATGGAATTGATACCAAATCATGGCAGAGTATCGAGTTTATTGGTGGTATTGGTGTTAACATGATGGCTCCGGATAGCAGTCCAAGACAGTATCCAGCTTCATTGCAAGCCTGGAATCCTGTGACACAAAAACTGGCATGGACGGTTAAACAGGACAATTTCTGGAATGCCGGAACATTAACTACCGCTGGCAACCTGGTATTTCAGGGGCGTGCAGATGGAAAGTTTATAGCTTACAATGCAACAAGTGGAGAAACTTTGTGGACTTTTGATATGGGCCTGGGAATCTCTGCTCCACCAATTACATACAAAATTAATGGACGTCAGTATGTTTCAATTTTAGTTGGATGGGGTGGCGGATATGCACGCGGTGGATTGGGAGCCCATCAGTTGGGATGGTCTTATAAAAAACATACCAGAAGGTTGGTAACATTTTCTTTGGAAGGAACTGTAGAATTACCAAAACAGTCTCCGCCATTTTTCCCAAAACCAATTGTGCCCGAAGATTTTATAATTGATGAAGAACTGGCAGCGCAGGGAGGAATATTATATGGTGCATGTTTTAATTGTCACGGTGGCGGTTTGTTCTCCGGAGGAATGGCACCCGACCTGCGTTCCTCCGCAGTTGTCTTAAACCTGCAAAGTTTTAAGGCCGTTCTTAACGATGGGGCTTTTACCGAAAGGGGAATGCCCAAATTTGCAGAATTATCGGATTTGCAAATAGAAGCTTTAATGCATTTTATCAGAAAAACAGCTTTGGAAACAATGCCTGTTTATGAGAAATTGATAAGCAATATGAATGCTAACTATGATGCAGCAAAAACAAGTCATTGACATAATCAAAATTATAATATGGAAAGAAGAGAAGCCATTAAAAGAACCATCGTATTTGCCGGAATTACGGTTTCCGGTTCAGCAGCATTCACTTTACTGGAAGGTTGCCAGTCGAAAAGTGACCCAAGTTGGCAACCCGTTTTTTTTACAAAACAAGAGTCAGTTTTGGTATCTTCAATATGCAATATTATCATCCCAAAAACAGAAACACCGGGAGCAATTGAACTTCGTTTACACGAATTTGTGGATATAATGTTAAACGACTGTATCACTGATGCAGAAAAGATTTTTAGAAAACCGCTGAATGATTTTTCAGAAGATATTCTTAAACTATATTCAAAACCATTTGAAAAATGCAGCCCATCAGAAAAGCATCAGATTGTCAGCGACCTCGAAGAAAAATCCAATCCCGAAACGGATAAGGAACAGAAATTTCAGTTTTATATCATTTTAAGAGATGTTATCAGGTTTGGGTATTTATCCTCCGAGTATGTAATGAATAATTTGCTCGACTATCAACCTATTCCCATCGAATTTAAAGGATGTATTGATGTCAATAATACTGCCAGACTTTCAGTGAGTAATTAATCAGAGAATAATGCAAAAACAAAACGAATACGATGCAATAGTTGTAGGCTCTGGAATAACCGGAGGCTGGGCGGCAAAAGAGTTATGTGAAAAGGGACTTAAAACGCTGGTTCTTGAGCGTGGCAGAAAGCTTGAACACATTGTGGATTATACTACGGCAAACACTCCTCCATGGGAATTTAAACACCGGGGAGTTGCAACACATGATGACAGAGACAAATTTCCTGTTCAATCGCGGGTTTACCAGTTTAATGAAGGAACAAAACACCTCTGGATTAACGATAAGGAAAATCCTTATACAGTTCCGGACGGTCAATCTTTTAACTGGTTTCGGGGAGACCATGTAGGAGGCAAATCAATTATGTGGGGCAGGCATGTTTACCGTTGGAGTGAACTCGATTTTGAAGCCAACCTTATGGACGGGCACGGTGTCGACTGGCCGGTACGATATAAAGACATCGCTCCATGGTATGATTATGTTGAACGTTTTATAGGTGTTAGCGGACAAAAGGAAGGTTTTCCGCAAATACCGGACGGACAATTCCTGCCACCATTTGAAATGACTTGTCTCGAGAAACACGTCAGAGCAAGTATTGAAAAAAACTGGCTCGACAGAAGTATGACCATTGGCAGAATTACCAATTTAACTCAGAATCATAATGGAAGAAATCGTTGTTTAAGCAGAAATTTATGTGCCCGGGGCTGTCCATATGGTGCTTATTTTAGTTCGCAAAGTAGTACATTGCCGGCTGCAACAGCAACCGGTAATCTAACCCTTCGACCAAACTCAATGGTTGAATCTGTTTTATACGATTCAAAAAATGATCGGGCCTCTGGTGTAAGAGTTATCGATTCTGAAACAAAAGAAATTACAGAATTTAAAGCAAGGGTTATTTTCCTTTGTGCAGGAACGCTTGCATCAACACAAATCATGCTGAATTCCGCCAACACAAGATTTAGCAACGGACTGGCCAACAGCAGTGGCGAACTGGGTCACAACCTAATGGATCATCATGGAAATGCCGGAGCCACCGGAGAGTTTGAACTTTTTAAAAACAAGTACCACTCCCCGGGTGGACCTCAATCTACTTATATTCCAAGATTCACAAACATTAAAGACAAACACCCCGATTTTATCAGGGGTTATGCATACCAGGCAATGGGAAGAAGAGATGGATGGAACCCCGGAAACAATGAACCGGCTTTTGGAAAAGAATACAAGGATTCTTTAATAAAACCAGGAAAGTGGCGATTTACCATGTTTAGTTTTGGAGAAACACTTCCCAATCATAAAAACCATGTTAAATTAAATAAAGAAAAAACCAACAAATTTGGATTGCCTGTACTTCATATCGATATGAAATACCGTGAAAATGAAATCAATATGCGCAAGGATTACCTGGCAAGTGCAAGAGAAATCATTGAAGCTGCCGGGGGAAAAAATATACATACAATAGATTACGGAATGGTTCCCGGCGCTGTTATTCACGAAATGGGCACCGCCCGCATGGGCCGTGATCCGAAAACATCGGTATTAAATAAATGGAACCAGTGCCACGACATTAAAAATCTGTTTATTACCGATGGTTCTTTTATGGCCTCATCGGCCTGTCAGAATCCTTCGCTTACCTATATGGCTTTTACTGCACGGGCAGTGGAATATTGTGTTTCTGAAATGAAAAAAGGAAATCTTAAATAAAGAATTATGCTCAGATTCTTTAGTAATATAAGAATGAAACTTGCCGCCGAAAACAAGGTTGGAAAATACCTGCGTTATGCAATTGGTGAAATTTTGTTGGTGGTGATTGGAATTCTAATTGCCTTACAAATAAATAACTGGAACCAGGAAAGAATAGCAAGAAATGAGGAGCAAAATATTTTAAATAACCTTCATGCCGAATTTTTGTTGAACAGTAATATTTTAAAAGATAATATTACAACCAATGAGAAATGTTATAACACCGGTATCTTTATAATGCATTTAATTGGAAAAGACCGGGAGTCAATTTCAACAAACAATACAGACAGCCTGATATATTACTCCATCGAATACAGCAAATTCTCACCATCAGAAAATGTTCTGGCCGACTTACTTCAATCCGGCAGGTTACAATTAATCAGTAACGATAAATTACGTGAAACCCTTTACAAATGGTCGCAGGAGATTAAACATGCAGAAGACGATTATAAAGGAGTGGATGATAAAATCAGATTATCGCTGCTTCCCTATTTGTCAAAAAACTATCCGTTAAAAGATGTGGATGCTTACGGTCCTTTAAACTGGCAAGAAAAATCACGATTGGAAATCGACAAACTTCAAATATTTTATGATATGGAATATGAAAATATTATGGATGATTTACTGTATAAGTTAAACTGGTATAACGATGTAACGCACAGGTTGGAAAAAATTATCGATACCATTTTGGAAGAAACAAAAACTTAATTATGCTACGGTTCTTTAGTAAAATAAGAATGAAACTTGCCGCTCAAAACAAGGTTGGAAAATACATGCGATACGCCATTGGCGAAATTGTTTTGGTTGTGATTGGGATATTGATTGCCATTCAGGTAAATAACTGGAACCAATCACGGATTCTAAAAAAACAAGAGAAAATTTTGCTTGCTGAGATACATGCCGAATTTAAATACAATAAAACTGAACTGGAAAGCAATCTGGCCGCATATTCAAAAGCCTACAGCAGTTTAAAGGAAATAAAGGAGCTTTTTCCAATCGAATTGCAAACCGTAAATATTGATAGTTTTGCTATCCTTTTAAATCAAACCATCTTTCGTGGAAACTACGACTATTCAAATACTACATTGCAAAAATTAAAAATGGCAAGTTCCTATGATATTATTTCAAATTTAGAATTAAGAAATCTACTGCTTGAGTGGGAATTAGTTTTGGCCGATTACATGGAAAGAGAAAAAAGTACCCTTTATCATCTTGAACAAGTGTATGAGCCCATTCTCGGTAACCATTTCACACGACCTTTTAGCTATGGTTTAAAAGATCCAAGGGCCAACCTGGAATTTATTACTACCATTGAATTTGAGAGCTTAATTGATATTCGCAGACGAAGAATTGGCAATTTGTTTTCGGCCGTTCAAAGAAGAATTTTAAAACATAAAATCTTTGAAGTAATGGACCGCATAATTGAACTTTCAGGTGAAGATTTAAATGAAACGAACAAGAAAACAACAATAAGTGACAAATAATTAATTGATATGCTTCGATTTTTCTCAAAAATACGAATGAAACTTGCTGCTGAAAACAAGCCAGTGAAATATATGCGATATGCCATTGGTGAGATTGTGCTTGTGGTAATCGGAATTGTAATTGCCTTGCAAATCAATAATTGGAATGAAAACAGAAAAGAGGCAATTTTTGAAAAAAAAGTATTGAAGGAAATTCAATCTTCCCTCCGGGATAATATCAATTTTCTAAACAGAGGAATCCGACGAAATAATGCGGCTATCTATTCGTGCCGGATTATCTTAAACCATTTCGAAAAAAACCTTCCCTATCACGATTCGCTGGATTATCATTTTTCTGTCTCACTGGAATGGTTCCGCCCTTCAATGAATAATCCTGCATACGAAGGATTAAAATCTTATGGATTACATGTAATTAAAAATGATACGATTCGGGAAAAACTGGCTGATATTTACGAATGGGAATATATGGAAATTTTGAATGAACGTCAGGATGAATACTTTTTTGGAACCATAGCTCCAATTTTAACAGAACTTTTTGAGTCGTACAAAGTCAGAGGACCTATGAAACCTTATAATTATACAAAACTGAAAGACTCAAAAAAATATCAACATATTTTAAGAACACTGATATCCAACCGGGAACATCAAAATGTATACTGGAACATCATTATAAATTCAAGACAGGAGCTGGTGAATTTAATTGATGAAGAATTGACTAAATAAGTTACTCAATTCTGTTTTTACTGTGAAATAAGAATTACACCGATTTCTCAAAACCGTTTCCGCTTTGTTTTGTTTAAATCCATAATAATAAAATCGATACTTTAATGAAAATATTGATAGCAGGTGGAAACGGAACAATTGGGAAAGCTGTCAGCAACAGGCTGAAACAAAAACATGAAGTGATTATTGCCGGAAGAACAAGTGGAGATGTAACGGTGGACATCACTGATATTGAATCCATAAAATCCATGTTTGAAAAAACAGGAAAGGTAGACGCCGTTGTTTCGTGCGCTGGAGCAGCAAAATGGGCTGCTTTTGGCGAAATGACTGAAGAAGATTTTTATGTTGGGATAAAAAGTAAATTAATGGGACAGGTAAACCTGGTTAGAGTTGGGAAAGATTATGTTACTGAAAAGGGTTCTTTTACCTTAACCACAGGAATATTAGCTGACGACCCGGTTTATATGACCTCAAACGCAGCAATGGTAAATGGTGCCATTCATGGTTTTGTACTGGCAGTTTCACAAGAGTTGATGAATGGTCATCGAATTAATGCCGTGGCGCCCGGACTGGTTGAAGATTCGGCTGATAAATTTGGTGATTTTTTCCCCGGCCATACACCGGTTGCAATGGACAAAGTAGCAAATGGATATGTGCGGAGTGTTGAGGGCAAACGAACCGGAGAGATTATCCGGATTTACTAAACAATCTGTCCTCCTGTATCCGCAAATAGTTTAGTCGTGAAATTTTTAAGCAGCTAAAAAATTAAAGCATTATTTGATTCTGTGGTTGTAGGGCGTCCCAGTGTTCTTTTAATCTCATTCCAAAGGAAGCGAAGGTATAATTGTTAAATTTTCCTGCCGGAAGCCTTCCTTTTTGGCTTGAACAAAAAATGAAGCAAAAAATTCAAGGCTCGATAAAAAGATGCCAACGAACGAGGTAAGGTTCAATCGTAAAACTAACATATTAGCTCGCCCGCAGTCCGCCTACAGGAAAATGCGTTAAGAAATTTAGGGAAAGTAGCGATTAAAAAAGAAAATTTGTTTGACCCTGACCGAGGGAAATGAGCGTCAGGGGAGTTTATTTTCATTCAGCGGAATTCACTAAATTTTAGCAATTTTCATGTAAGCGGCGGCATTTTTTGCCTACTTTTTTTTGCTGAAGAAAAAAAGTAGGTCGCAGCTAAGCGAGAAAAATCCAATCAAAAAACACTCTTTATATCGAATTTATAAAAACTTCAATGTAATCTAAAATGTTGGTGTCCCATCTCGGAAAACAGGAAAAGAAGTGGAGAGATTATCAAGATTTATTGAAAATAGGTCTAAACAAAAACAGCCTGAGAAATTTAAATTTCTCAGGCTGTTTTCTTAAAAGTAAAACCTTCTATTGAACACTCAAATAAACATCGTGTTTTGCAAACACCTTCTCAAGCTCATTTTCGTATTCTTTCTTTTTTGCTTCGCGTGTAAGCATGTTGAGTTGTTTAATCATATCAATGGTTCTGTATTCCATTTCAAGTTTACTCTGTAAATTTTTTCTTTTCTTTTTCGACAATCTTACCTTTTTCTCCTTCGCATCTTTTAACTTTTTTTCAATGGTTTCACAAGTCTCAATGCGACTTTTAATTAATTGATTTTCTTTTTTATCAATCTCTAAGATTGCCATCTCTAACTTTTGCTCCAGGTTTTGTAATTCTTTCCGAACATCATCAACATTATTTGAGGGTTCTTCTGCCATAGCAGACACAAGCCCAACTAAAACAAATATCCCGGCTAAAATCATCTTCTTGAATTCAATCCCAACAAATTTCTGACCCAAAACCCTAACTTTCTGCATATTACAATTATATAATTTTATATATGCACAAATATAGATATTTAAATCTTTTATTATTTAGAATCTATGATTCTGTAACACATTCTTAACATTTTAGAAATATAAATAATTTTGTATCCGCACCTTGAATTAAGATCTAAAGATTTTTATCCTATCTTTAATGACCAATAAAAACCTTAAAATCAATGGGCAATTCACACACTAAATATTCGATTTCCAAATATTTTCCGGTTTATAACACTTATTTAAAAACTTTTTCCCTTTTCATTATTCTTTTTACAATTGGAATAAACGGAATTGCACAGGAAAAACTGGTTTACGGCCGCGTATTTGCTTTTAAGGAACTAAAGTTGAATAATATAGAGATAAGTGCAAAAAAGGCAAAAACTACAGTTACAACTGATTCCCTGGGCAGGTTTAAAATAAATTGTAAAACAAATGACAAACTGGAATTTACCGGAAACGGGTTTAATAAATTAAGCTACAAATTAGATCCCGTACAAACCGGAATTTTAAACTTCAAAATGATTTTTAAAGGGGGAGAAAAGAATTTTAACCTTGCTGTTGAAAGTGGACACGTTTCAAAAGAGAATTTGGAATTCAGTATAAAAAACCACCCGCATCTAAATTATGAATATTTCACCTATGCCAATATTTACGAAGCAATTGATAAAATATGGGCCAGTGATTTACATGTAAGAGTCAGAGGCAGATCTGTTTTTGTGCGCAAAGAAAAAACAACATTTTCGTCTACTCCGGCAATATTTATAGTTAATGGAAAACTCGATTTGGATGTTTCTGATATTCTAACCAGCAACATTGAATCCATTGAAATTATTCCTGATGGTTCTGATCAATTTGGACCAAATGCTTCACATGGGGTTGTTTTTGTAAAAACAATAAAATAAGTCACCAGGCTTATAATCTTTGCTTCCTAAGTTTCATATCGTAATATTTGATTCGCTGATTTGACCATCTGTTTCTACTGGTTTGGATAAATATAATACCAAAAAACACAGGAACACAGAAACCTAACATAATATACTAACTTCCAGACAAATGCAAACAACTCATTAATAAGACTTATTTGTATTATTTTTAGGTTTTTCTTAACTTGATCTATAAATAAATCAGAATAAAAAAAATAATCATGTTAACAATTAATGCGTATGCGGCACACGAAGCCGGTGGAAAACTAAGTCCGTTTAAATATGAATTACCGGATCTGGGAAGCGAACAGGTAGATATAAAAGTTCATTACTGCGGAATTTGCCACTCCGATTTGAGTATGTTAAAAAATGAATGGGGAATGACCACCTTTCCCATGGTACCGGGTCATGAAGTAATTGGAGAAATTGTAGCGGTAGGTAATGAAGTAAAAAATCTTAAACCCAAAGATTTGGTTGGGCTGGGATGGAGTTCTTCCTCATGTATGCATTGCAGTCAGTGTATGACCGGTAATCACCACATGTGTGAATCTGCAGAGGGCACAATTGTTGGCCGTCATGGCGGTTTTGCAGATTATGTCCGTTGTCACTGGTCGTCGGCAATTTTATTGCCTGAAGGTATCGACACACAAAAAGCCGGGCCATTGCTTTGCGGCGGAATTACGGTTTTTAATCCAATTATTTTAGCAGGTGTAAAACCTACCGATAAAGTTGGGGTAATTGGAATCGGTGGCCTCGGTCACATGGCTTTGAAATTTCTGAATAAATGGGGATGCGAAGTGATTGCTTTTAGTTCAAATCCAGACAAAAAAGAGCAAATACTAAAAATGGGAGCCACCAAAGTAATCAACTCAACCAAACCAGAGGAACTAGAGAGTATTGCAGGAAGCCTGAATTTTATTTTAAACACTACCAATGTTACCCTCGACTGGAATTCTTATTTGGTAGCTCTTGCTCCAAAAGGAAGGTTCCATAATGTTGGTGCAGTTTTAGAACCCATGGCAATTCCAACTTTTACTCTTTTGATGGGCGAAAAAACCGTGGGTAGCAGTCCAATCGGAAGCCCGGCAGCTATTCGAACAATGCTGGAGTTTTGTGTTCGCCATGATATTTACCCTATGGTAGAAGAATTTCCTATAGAAAAAGTAAATGAAGCTTTTGAACATTTGGATGCAGGAAAAGCACGTTACAGAATTGTTTTGAAAGTTTAGGAAAAAGATTGCTCCTAAGATAATTCACCGGGTGACTTTTCTATACAAATAATAGTCACCCGGTGAATTGTTTAAAATGGTTATCCGTATTAATACCTAAAAATGAGTTTTGATTCTGAATATCAATTCGTTTACCCTGATCCGTCAGCTGACGGAAACGAATTGATTATCCCTGCTCCCTTTACAGCCTTTGTGAAAAAAGAAAATGATATGAACTGTAAGTTTCAATTTGTAAGTTTAACCCCTCCTAACCTTCCGCCAACTGGCGGAGAGGAATTTTCCCCCTTGGGGGGAATTAAAGGGGGTCATTACTCGATGTCGCTTTCAAATCGTAAGTTCTATTTCCAATTAAAATTCATTTTCATACAGCCTGTTTAGGGCTGAGGTATTCAGGGAGAATTAATTGGTGGACTCGACAGATAACCGGATAATCGTTAATATAAAATAGAGTCACCTCATAATACTTTAACAGAATTATAAATTTAACTATATGGACTGGAAAGAACAAAACAACAAACTGGTAAAAGAATACGTATTTTTAAATTTTATTAAGGCTATCGAATTTGTAAATAAAATAGTTCCTCTGGCAGAAAAGGCCGATCATCACCCCGATATTTTAATCCACTCTTACAAAAAAGTCAGGATTGAACTTTTTACCCATTCCAAAAGAAAGATTACAAAAAAGGATTTTGATCTGGCCAGGGAAATAGACAAATTATAATTCTATTTCTTTGGTGTTGGACTTTTATATTCAAATTCCAGGGGGAGTAAATCCCCTACCCTTTGTTTACTCATTGATCCACCCCAACTTAATTGTTCAGGGTTGTAATAACCATCTTCAAAAATTTCCACAATTCCTGATTTGACCACCATTAATGAATTTTGCACATTTCCCAGATATACTATTTTAACGGTATCAACTCCAAAAATGTCCCTTCTGTTTTCAGATTCAAAAATTAAATTTTTTACCGACAAATATTCATTCTGAGGGGTATATAATTGAAAGATGTTTTCAAATCTTTGTAAATAAATATTATTCACTTCACTTTTAGGAATCAAAGATGATTTTAGTAAATCATCACTAATTGATTCTGAAAGTGTTGTTTGATCATAGGCGTAATAATTATACAAGTCACGAATAACCTGCAAATCGTACAAAGTATCATTCTGAACCAAATTATAGGCATATAAAAAACGGGTAAAATGCATTCTTGAGCCCAGGTAAGTTTCCCGCCGTTGTTTTTCAACTTTTTCTTTTCGTCGATTTTTTTTAAAAATGTGTTCTTCAAATTTGCTGTACCCACCAAATTGTAATCCGTTATTCGATTTTCTGAAATATTCGAGCAAATAGTGAATGGTGTAACCCAAAAGTTTGTTTTCTATAATAATGGGATTTTGCGAATTGGCATGTAAGATTTCGTTTTCAGAATTATAATATAGGTAGATATCGTCTTCGTTTTTTATTTTGCAGGATTGCGCATTAAACGAAGTTCCTAAAAACTCCTCCCTAAAAACTTGTAGCATTTTTTGACGAGGCCAGCCACTTCCCTCTGATTTTACATACACTTCTTTAATATCCGTTACCTTCGTTTCCAACTGGATTACCGGTTCTGACTCCAATTCTTTTAAAGAATAAACTTTTGTGGTGTATCCAACAAAACTAATTACTACCGGGGCAGAAAT
>ENA-ORCQ01000261-ORCQ01000261.1-marine-metagenome-genome-assembly--contig:-NODE-261-length-18502-cov-4.224261_pt1 | contig 18502 bp, 17 predicted proteins | sample MGYA00237780_ERZ508510 | MGnify/ENA primary metagenome ERZ508510 (study PRJEB26181, sample SAMN06268981) | marine metagenome | isolation source: Tt an E2 anaerobic enrichment on eucalyptus from sediment...
CCGCATCGGCACCGGATCTCCACCTTTGGTGTCGCCTAAAAACCCGATTACGTTAGGAAAATTCCTTAGTGTGTGTGCAACTTCACCCACTAACGCAGCTTCGATTAAAACATAACCTGGAAAAAAGTTTCGTTCTTTACTCACCTTTTTCCCATTACGGATTTGGTAAACTTTCTCTGTTGGTATAAGAACCTGGTCTACAAAACCTTTTAAATCTCCGTTTGCGATTTCGTTCTCGATATATTCTTTAACCTTTTTCTCTTTTCCGCCTATTGCACGCAGAACATACCATTTTTTACTATTTTCGCTCATCTTGATCTAAGATTTCGTATTAATAAAATAAACCATAAATAAATTCCATTATGTTCCTGAATGACAGGTCCATAGCGAAAATTACAAGTGATATTATTAAGGAAGCAACCATTACAACCAATGCGCTACTTTGTAGCTCTTTCCAGGTCGGCCATGTTACCTTATGAATAAGCTCTTCAAAAGCCTCCTGGAAATACAATTTTATTTTCATCATAATAAATTGTTTTTGTACGGAAGGTAAGATTTGAACTTACTGTTTTACAACAACTCCCAACCTGAGTTTCATCCGTAAATAGTCCCGGGCTCAATAAGCCCAGGACATATTTTTGATATATTTTCTTATAATAATTGCTATTATAAAATTTCAGTAACCTGACCCGCACCTACTGTACGTCCACCTTCGCGGATTGCGAAACGTAAACCAACATTCAATGCTACAGGGTAAATCAAATCAACTTCTACAGTTACATTATCGCCTGGCATTACCATTTCGCGACCTTCTTCCAATTTAATTTCACCAGTTACATCAAGTGTACGGATGTAGAACTGAGGACGGTATTTATTATGGAATGGAGTGTGACGTCCACCTTCTTCTTTTTTCAATACGTAAACCTCAGCTTTAAATTTGTTATGAGGAGTAATTGTACCTGGTTTTGCAAGAATTTGTCCACGTTTGATTTCTTTCTTATCAACACCACGAAGCAATAAACCTACGTTATCACCAGCTTGTCCATCATCCAAAATTTTACGGAACATTTCAACACCTGTACATACAGTCTTACGACCTTCTGCTCCAAGACCAATCAACTGTAATTCATCGCCTGTATGAATAACACCAGTTTCAATACGACCTGTTGCAACAGTACCACGACCGGTAATAGAGAATACGTCCTCAACCGGCATCAGGAATGGTTTGTCAACATCACGTGGAGGAACAGGAATCCATGTATCACAAGCATTCATCAATTCCATTACTTTATCTTCCCATTCTGGTTCGCCATTCAATGCACCAAGTGCAGAACCTTGAATAACCGGAGTATTGTCACCGTCAAATTCGTAAAAATCGAGAAGTTCGCGAACTTCCATTTCTACTAATTCCAGAATTTCTTCATCATCAACCATATCCACTTTGTTCATGAATACAACCAATTTAGGAACGTTTACCTGACGAGCCAAAAGGATGTGCTCACGAGTTTGTGGCATAGGTCCATCTGTAGCAGCAACAACGATGATAGCACCGTCCATTTGAGCAGCACCAGTTACCATGTTTTTAACATAGTCGGCGTGTCCCGGACAGTCTACGTGTGCATAGTGACGTTTTTCAGTCTGATACTCAACGTGAGCTGTGTTAATAGTAATACCTCTTTCTTTTTCTTCAGGAGCATTATCGATTGAATCGAATGATTTAATCTCTGACAATCCTTTTTTTGCTAATACCATAGTAATAGCCGCAGTCAAAGTAGTTTTACCATGGTCAACGTGGCCGATAGTACCTATATTGAGGTGCTCCTTGTCTCTTACAAATGTTTCTTTAGCCATAATTTCAATTTTTAATTTATTATTTTATCAAATCAATGAGCCGAAGACGAGAATTGAACTCGTGACCTCATCCTTACCAAGGATGCGCTCTACCCCTGAGCTACTCCGGCATTAATACATGACGAGAAAGGAGTTTAAAGTAATTTTACTTAAAACTCCTAACTCATAAATGAGCGGGAGACGGGATTCAAACCCGCGACCCTTAGCTTGGAAGGCTAATGCTCTATCAACTGAGCTACTCCCGCATACATTATCTTTGCAAAAATGCCGCGCAAAAATACAAAATTTCTTTAAACAGCAACACAAAATCTCCTAATTCTGTTGATTAAAGTTTTTTAATTTGATTTTTTAGCTAAAAATTGTTGTGACTGAAAATCCCAACAAACCCTTGTTTTCACATCAAAATACTTCAAACTCAGCTGTTTTCTGAACGCCCCGAAATTGGGTTTGCAAATGTAAAAATATTATTTTAAAAAACTAAAAATAATCTGGCTATTTTCAGTTTTTATTTACTTTTTAATTTTTCCTTGTATTTATCTAATTGTTTACGCATTGCATCTATTGCTAAATCTGTTGCTTCCTCAAATGAGTCCCCTTGTTTTTTAGCGAACAGGTATCCGTTAGTCGGAATAGAAATTTTTAACTCAGAAACTTTGTTATTGGCCACTTCAGGTTTTAATACTTTCAGGGTTATTTCTGCATTAATAATACCATCAAAAAAAGTATCGAGTTTGCCTACTTTTTTGTTAATAAAATCCACCAGCTTTTTATCGGCTGAAAAATGCACTGAATTAATTTTTATTTCCATAATCACATTTTTTTAACCCCTTGGATGGGCTTGTTTATATATATTATGCAGTCTCTCAAAAGTTGTATGGGTATAAATTTGTGTGGCTGCAAGATTTGCATGCCCCAACAACTCTTTTACTGCATTTAAATCGGCTCCTTTATTTAATAAATGTGTAGCGTACGTATGACGCAAGACATGAGGACTTTTCTTTTCTAATGATGTAACTTTTGCAAGATTGTTCTTCACTACCCTGTAAATTAGCTTTTCATAAACCGGATTCCCTGATTCTGTTACCAGAAGTTTTTCAGGTATAAAACCCAGAGTTGAATTCCTGATTTCAATATACTGATCAAGAATTACAATCATAGGCCTTGGAAATGGAATTATCCGTTCTTTATTTCGCTTTCCTAAAACACGAATTAAAAATTCTTTTTTATCAATATCACTTTCTTTTAATGATAACAATTCAGAAAGTCGAATTCCTGTCCCGTAAAGCAAATTTATTATAAGTTTATCCCTGATTCCGGTAAAATCATCAGAAAAATAGCCGTCATCAAGTAAGTGGTGAAGGTTATTTTCTTCCACAAAATTCGGTAGTTTTTTTCTAATCTTCGGGAGAATCAGGTCAACAGCAGGATTCGTTTCAACAATTTCTTCTCTTAATAAAAACTTAAAGAAAGATTTAACCGATGTAACTTTACGATTGACAGAACGAGCAGCCATTTGTTGCTCCATAAGCTCAACTATCCAGGCCCTTACTGTTTTAGAATCTACCTTTTTAACATCAAATTCCCCGATCACTTCAGTACAATATTGTACAAACTGATCGAGGTCAATTCTATATGCTGTTACAGTATGAGAAGAGCACCTCCTCTCAAATTCTAAATAATTGAAAAACGACTCCCGATAATCCATTCACAATTTAATAAACTCAGGAATCACAAAGATCAATTAATCTTCCTGTTGTTGCAATCCCTGAACGTAAATCGCCTTTTTCTTCTCTTCCCTTCTAATAACAGAAGGTTTTGTAAATTTTTGGCGCTCGCGTAACTCTTTTATAACGCCGGTTTTTTCGAATTTTCTCTTAAACCTTTTTAGCGCTCTCTCAATGTTTTCGCCCTCTTTAACTGGTATAACTATCATTTTAAACAGTTTTATTTTAAAAATTGAGGCGCAAATTTAGAAATTATTCGATTGAAATCAAATTTAATCCAAAATAATTATAATTCCTACCCCACATATTTGATTTAATTTTATTTAACGACATGTCAAATAGGGACGTATTTTCTTAAAGGTCTCAGAATCAATCAATCCAAAAGTTTCTAGTTGATTAAGATTTTTAAATGCCCCATTTCTATTCCTGTAGTTTAAAACAGATTTTACATGTTGTTTATCCAAATACGGATTTCGTAGCAAGTCAGAATATTCTACAAAATTGATTCTTATCTTTTTTATTTGAATAGAATCCACTGTTAATTCATCTTCTATATTTTTATATGTTTCCTCGGGGAAATTATAAACCTCGAGTAACTGGGTTTTTTTGTGAAATCCACCCAGCAAATCACGATATTTGATAATTCTTTGTGCAAATACCGGTCCGACTCCCTCCAGATTTTCCAAATCTGCTTTTTCTGCACGATTTAATTCTACCATATTTTTTTTCCTGACATTATTATTTTGAATGTCAGCTTTTATTAAATCACTGATTTGAACATGATTTTTTATCTCATTATAAAAGGATGTATCAATTCCGTATATTTTAAGAAGGTCGGTTTTTTGATTAAAAACTCCTCCCTTATTTCTGTATTCGATTAAATTAGTTGATCGAAAACTATTGAATCCAAAATATGAAAGTTGTTCTTCATTGGCCAGGTTGGGATCAAAATATCCCTTTATTTTTTTTGCAATGATTTCAACTTTGTTAATTTCTTCCTCCACTCTTTCTATTCGAATAAAATCCTTCACCCTGTTATACATACTGTCGTTCATACCGTAAATTTTTTTTAAATCAGTAACTGTAAAAAACTTACCACCTGCTTTTCGATAACTTACGATATTGTTTTTGACAAATGACGGCAAATCCATTGTGTCCAGACTTTCTGTTGAAATTGAATTGGGATCAAAATAAAAAAGAGTTTTGTCTGGAAGTTCTGCAATTGTTTCCAATTCTTCAATATTATTCAAGAACCTTTCGTACTGAGCATAATCAAAGTTCGGTTTTGGTTGAATATAATTTATTATTAGCTGTGCAATAAATATTACAAGAATTAATCCCGCAAGAATTGTAATGGTATTTCTATCTCCTTTTGAGAAACTGTTGTATTTTCTCAGCCAATAATTGAAGACATCTTTCATTTGTTATGGTTTGGGCAATTTGATTAACAAAAACTTGTTCACCAAATTTATCAAATTCCATATTGTATACCAACTGATAATGAAGAAAAGAGAAAATTAAAAGAAAGAATAATCTATTTGAGATTTATTAATCCGAGACCTTGTAAAAAAACAAATGCTATAGCAAGTGGTGCAACATATTTAATTATGAACATAAAAACGGGCAGGTACAATGCCTTTAGCTTTCCTCCATTTGTTAACTCGTCTTTTGCTTTATCCCGACCAAAGAACCACGCAACAAAAATCACGATTAGTAAACCTCCTAAAGGAAGCAATATATTTGCAGTTGTAAAGTTCATTAGGCCAAAAACTGTAAATCCAAAAATTTTGAAATCGGCCATAGAACTGGTTGAAAGCACACACATTATTCCAAGTAACGATACTGAAAAAGTGGCCAAATATGTTGCTGCTTTGCGTTTCATCTTCAATTCTTCAACAAAAAATGCTACAATCACTTCAAGTACTGAAATAGTTGAAGTTAAAGCAGCAACGCCCAACAGAAGAAAAAACATAATTGAAAATATTGTTCCGCCAGGCATTTGCTGGAAAATATTGGGTAAGGTTACAAATACCAGTCCTTCTCCATAACCAGGCGTAATATCAAAGGCAAAAACTGCCGGAAAGATTGCAAGTCCCGCCATAATAGCAATAAATGTATCGGTCATTGCCACTGAAAAAGCAGTCGAACCCAAATCATCAGATTTTTGAATGTACGAGCCATAAGTTACCAAAGTTCCCATACCAATACTTAATGAAAAGAAAGCCTGACCCAATGCTTCGAGCACAGTGGATGCACCTATTTTGCTAAAATCCGGTTTAAACAAAAAGCTTATTCCTTTGGCAGCCCCCGGTAAAGTAACCGACCTGACAATTAAAATAACAAGAATAATTAGCAAAAGCGGCATTAAAATTTTAGTTGATTTTTCAATTCCGTTTTTAACCCCAGCCATGATAATAAAAGCTGTTAATCCCATAAAAACAAAAAACCAAATCAAAGGCCTTGAAGTTCCGCTTGTAAAAGAATCAAACATATTGTTCAGTTCTCCGGGTGTTTTGCCATTAAAACCACCTGTTATTGCCTGATAGATATATTCCAGAGTCCAACCGGCAACGGCTGTATAAAATGCAAGGATCATAAATGCTGCAACAACTCCCATTATTCCTATAAGATACCAGGGACGATTAGGTGCGAGTTTTCGGAATGAACCATAAACATTTTGTTGTGCACGTCTTCCAATCGTAAACTCCGAAAGCATTACCGGTATACCGATGGCAATAACAAAAGCCAGGTATAAAATAATAAATGCTGCACCACCATTTTCTCCTGCAACATAAGGAAAGCGCCAAATGTTTCCTAATCCAATAGCTGAACCTGCTGCAGCTGCAATAACTCCGAATTTTGAACCAAATGATTCACGTTTTGGTGGAAGTGCTGACATATTATAACTTTTAAATTGAAACTTTTAAATTGAATTTTTCTTTTATCCCTAACTTTTTGCGCCCCAAAAATGCAAAAAATAAACCGACAACAAAAAAATGTAACAGATAAAATATCGAGCAGTTAAAATGGATAACCTATTGCAAATGTCAAATTAAAATCACTTCCTGTAAAAGGCCTTGTTCCAATTATCCATCCTCTTTTTTCCGGCACCGACGGATCTCTCAGTTTCATCCCCAAATCCAGTCTTAATATAAAATAACTCAAATCAAATCTTAAACCCGTGCCTGTTCCAAAAGCTATCTGCCTGTAAAATTTGTTAAACTTAAATTGTGCACCCTCGCGGTTATCCTTTTCATTTATAGCCCAAATATTTCCTGCATCAAGAAAAAGAGCTCCTTCTATAAAACTTATAAGTTTGAAGCGATACTCAAGATTTGCTTCAAGTTTAATATCTGCAGTTTGGTTTGGATAAGCATCGGGTGGTGCTTTGTAGGTACCGGGTCCAAGAGATCGAACAGGCCATGCTCTTATTCCGTTTGCTCCACCGGAGAAATATTTCTTTTCAAAAGGAAGTACGTCAAAGTTGCCGTAGGGAATCCCGATTCCGAAAAATGCCCGACTGACTATCGAATTAAATTTATCTATTGCAAAACCACGGCTGTATTCAATATCAGATTTTACGTATTGAGCAAATCTTGTATTGAATACTTTATAATACTCAGCCTGAACATTACCCAGGGAATCCACAGCCTGATATTTTTCACGATTTGCTAATTCGGAGATTACCCATAACAAATTACCCGACGACTCAATATTAAATCTGACATAGGTATAATTTTTAATGGAACTTAAACGCTGATTATTATACACAAATGAATAATTCATTGCAAATATCAGGTGATCTGTAAAACTGCTTCGGATGTACAAATCTCTTATACCGTTTATAAAATCAGGGTCATAATCAAAAACGTTTATTTTATTATAATCAAGGAAATTCCATATATGTCTGACATCTTCAGTCGATTTCCAATCGTATCCTAATTTAACAGTGTTAATGGTTCTGGTATACTCAGGACGTTTCTGATAGTTAAAAGCCAGGGTTACGACAGTTTTTGGAAGAAAACGATCAAAGTTTTTCAAGTATCTCCCGGGACCAATTAATTTTGGGATCATCAAACTCGACTCCACCCCAAACTGAGTGGTATTAAAATAATTGCTGGTGCCTTCATTCAATTTTTCCAAACGCTCTATTCCTCCCAATAAACTCACTTGAAACACCTCTGCCCCATGAAACAAATTTCTGTGCATATAGGTCAGATTTCCGGCCACTCCGAAATTACCCGATGTATTGGTGCCTTCAATATCAAAAGAAGTTGACTGTTTGTTGAGTGGAGCAAGTCTTACATTACAATCCAGCAAATTTGAGTCATTTACCGACTCTACTTCTTTAAACTGAATATCTACAAAACGGAATTGCCTTAATCTGTTAAAAGCATGAAATGTATTTTCTGCTGCTGAATTATTAAATAAATCACCCTTCTTTAAACGCATAGTTCTGTTGAAAAGTGAAGGCGGATATCGTATTTGTTTATTCTGGTACAGCGTAAAATTATCCCAACGTAAGGTGTCTGAAAATACAGATATATTGTCTCTGTTACTTGTAACCGATGAATTTCCGGGCAATACTGAAATTTCAAAATTATTTAAATAGAAAGGCTGAAATATCTTTGCCGAGTCTACCTGACTATTCATTGCCGGCCTGATTAATAAATCTACCAAAACCTGTTTGTCGTATCGCGAACTGTCAGCAATAAATTTTATATCATCTTTCGAAAAATAGTAATAACCGTTGTTTCTGAATAAATCAACGATTTCCAGTTGATGTTTTTCAAGTTCTGTTAAATCAAAAGGATCGCCTTCGTTGATTGCAGTTTTTAATTCACTGTTAAAATACAGGCTATCCAGTAAGCGATCTTTTATCTGGTAATTTATGCGTTTTATGGTATATTGTTCTCCGGATGTTAATTTATAATAAATCTGGATTTTCCTTTTCTTCTCCTTTTTGACTGCATCACTTGTAACCGCAGCCCTAAAATATCCTTTACTGTGAGCATATTGTCGGATTTGATCTTCATCCCTTTTTGTTAAGTCATCATCATAAACCTGAGGCGGTTCACCAATTCTTTTGAGCCAATCATCCGTTTTCTTTTTGGAAGACAGATTATAAAGCCACAAATGAAATTTTAAAAAACCCAGAATTTTATAGTTTTCTTTCTGTTTGACCAAAGATTTGGCATTTTCTTTAATTATATCCTGGTTATCTACTTCGATTTCAACTTTACTGATAAGATATTTATCTTCGGGAACAAACTTTACGGGAGAGCAGGAAAACATAATTACTGCAATTGCGAGCATTATTATTCTGAAAATCATATGCTTTTTGAATAATCTCTTCCCAGTCAAAACCAATGTTTTATTATGTAATTTAAGTAAAGTGAATTTAGTTATAAACTTTAACTTTACACATATTTCTATTTGTCGAAAATTCTATTTTATGGTCAGTAAAAATACGATAAAACTTATTAAATCGCTTGCTCTAAAAAAAGTCAGAAACAAAGAAAAATTGTTTTTGGTAGAAGGAGACAAAAATGTTGCAGAAGTTCTTCATTCAGCAATAACAATTGAGAAATTAATTGCTACACAAAACTTTCTTGATACTCAAAAAGTTGATATAAATAAAATAGGGAAAGTTATAGAAGCAAGTCCTCAGGAAATTAAAAAAGCGAGTATTTTAAAAAATCCTCAAAATAGTATTGCTGTTTGTAAATTACCTGATTCCAAAAAACTTCCCGAAAATTTTGAATCTGATCTTTCCATTTTTCTTGACGACATTCAGGATCCCGGCAACCTGGGCACAATTATCCGAATCTGCGATTGGTTTGGAATTAACCAGCTTTTTTGTTCACTTCAAACTGCTGATGTATATAATCCCAAAGTAATTCAGGCCAGCATGGGTTCGTTTTGCAGGGTAGATATATTTTACACAACTATTGAAATTCTTACCGGGATGGCTGCAAAAAATCAGATATCACTTGCAGGTGCATTTTTAGAAGGAGAAAATATTTACGAACAAAAAATGCCTAAAAAATTGTTGTTGATTATGGGCAACGAAGGAAATGGAATAAGTTCCAGGGTGGAAAAGAAAATTGAAAAAAAATTCAAAATCCCTGCATTTAATACAAATTCAAGTTCAGCAGAATCTTTAAATGTTTCAGTAGCAACAGCGATCTTCTGTTCTGAATTTAAACGGCAAAAACATTTCCCGTTCTATTCGAAATGAAAACAGAGTGTAAAAATGTTTGACCTCAAACTTTTTATTGACTGTGCATAAAATAAACGTTGCTGTTGAGGCAAAGGTCCTAATTGATCTGTTAATCCAAAACTGAATTTGGCTTCCACTGAAAATCTGAAAAACGGGAAATAATGGTCCCAACCTCCGCCAACCTCGGCATAAAAGCCACCATTTTTTAGTTTTACAAGGTCGTCTTGTGCAGTTCTGGAAATATCCTGTCGATAAGCTCCACCAAAAATAACATAAGGCCGATCGTTATTTATACGGCGTGCTTTGTATTTTACAAGCAAGGGGAAATCTATGTAAGTTGAGCGAATTGAAAAAGTTCTATTATTTCGTTCGTAATTGTTAATATCAAAAACTTCTATATTATAAGTAAGTTTTCTTTCGCCAAACGACATTCCCGGCAAAAAGCGTAAATCAAAATCTTTGTGTAATCTCAAACTTGAAACAATTCCAACAGTAAATCCCGGAACCAATGATGCAACATCGCTTCGTACAATACTGTTTGGACCAATCTGTGGACCTTCGGGCCAGTCTTCAGAAATAAATTCGGGATTATCGCCAATGGGATTATAGCTAACTACATTAAAGTCGAGTGTACTAACCCCCAATGAAAAGCCAAAATGAATTAGTTTATCATCAAAAGTAGTGAGATAATTTACCTTTTGTTTTTGGGCCAATCCTTGAAAAACAAGCAGTGCCAATAATATTGCTGTAAAAATCTTTTTCACCTTCAAAAAGTTACTCTGTTCTTGAAAAACACAGAATTCTTTAGTTTATTGTTTAAGTCAGTCAATTTTCTGATTTATGCGCCTCATAAATTGTTGCAATTCCAAATGTTTGAGTAAAACATTTGTTATTTACAAATCCTGCGTCTGCTAAAATAGTTAAAAAATCTTCACCATCCGGAAACTCATTAACAGATTCGGGTAAATATGTATAAGCATTGCTGTTTTTTGATACCATTTTCCCTACAATTGGCAATATTCTGGTAAAATAAAACTGATAAATTTGTTTGTAAGGAGATTTTGAAGGTTTTGAAAATTCGAGCACGTAAAAAACTGCACCCGGCTTCAACACTCTTGCTATTTCAATTAATCCTTTTTTTAAGTTTTCAAAATTCCTGACTCCAAATCCCACAATTGCGGCGTCAAAATTTTCATTTTCAAAAGGTAAATTTTCCGAATCAGCATGAATCAACTCTATCCTGTCGGTAAGTTTCTTTTTTTCAACCTTTGCCCTCCCTACACTTAACATTCCTTCCGAAATATCAATTCCGACAACTTTTGCGTCTTTTATTTTTGCAGCAGCCAAAGCAAAATCTGCAGTTCCGGTAGCAACATCAAGAATATTCTCAGGATTATATGACTTTAATTTATTTATCGTTTTCTTTCTCCAGTGTTTATCTATGTTTACAGAAAGTAAATGATTCAAAAGGTCATATCGGGGAGAAATGTCATCAAACATTTCTTCTACCTGGGTTCTCTTCGATTTTTCAGATTTTTTATTGGGGAGAGCCGCCATTAAACGTTTGCTGTCATTTTATCGATATATCCCATCGATTCATCATCAATTCTGATTTCACCTTTGGTAATATGGCCCAACATAAAGAATGGCACTTTCATTTCCGTTAAGGTATCAACAAACTCATCCTCGTTCTCCGAGTTCACTTCAACCAACATTCGCCCCATAGCTTCTCCAAACAAAAATGCATCAATACGGGTTTCGGCAGCTGTAGTTATATCAAAACCTAATTCATTAGGAATTGAAGCTCTCAGAAGCGTAAAAAACAACCCGCCTTTACCAACAGGACTGGCACTTTCAATTAATTTCAATTCATTCAATTTACCAATGGCATTCTGAATCATAATTTCTGCATTTATATCAAACTCAGGAAGTGGAGAATCTGATACTTCATGGTAGAATTCAAGATATTCTGAAGAACCGATATCATCTGATGTTCTTCCTATTAAAAACAGGTTATTGCCTTTTTCCTTAAGTGAGTGTGTTGTGTTTTTATCACTTTCATTCAGAATTCCCATCATACTTATTATGATTGTAGGAGGTACGGGACCGTGTTGAGAAAAATGATCGAACCTGATTTTTTTATCAATAACCTTTAAATTGAATTTTTCAGCTGCATTTTCAAGCCCCTGTTTTGCACCTGCTGCTATAAATTGCCCACTTGGATCGCCAAAGTTAATGTGATATAAAAATGCACTAATAGCCTTAGGTTTTACACCAGAACAAATCATTTTTCTTGCAGCCCTGGAAATTAATATTTCAGTTGCTTTTTGCGGATCGCTTTGCAAATGATGGTGAAATGCATGGGTACTCATTGCAATTTTATTCCCATTCATATCAATATCAAAAACTTCGTTTTCGTCTGTTTCTGAATTACCTATCGAATCGGGAGAAATTGTTAATTTGCCAAAATCATTGAAGTAATTAATACTTGATAAATTTGGATTCACCATTAACGAAAAGATTACATCTTCCAGGTTTTCCGGTTCCGGAATAAGGTCGATAGAAAAGCTTTTTTCTTCTTGAACAACTTCACTCATAACACATAAATATTTGCAAATTTTCCGAAAGCAAAGTTAATTAAGTAGTGCATTATTCCATAAGATTTGATGTTTTTTTTAAATTCGGGAAAAATTCAAAAACAGTTAATGAAACTAGCTTTGTCATTTTTCAATGACTAAGAAAAGCATACTACAAAATCAATGAATCGATACTAAAACAAATTTTATCGGAATGAAACCAATCGCATTAATAACCGGAGCCACTTCCGGAATTGGAAAAGCAACAGCCATTCTTTTGGCAAAAAACAATTACAAGCTCATATTAACAGGAAGAAGGAAAGAAAGGTTAATCGATTTACAGGAAAGAATAAAATCGGAATCAGATGCTGATGTATTTATTCTGAATTTTGACATCAGAATAAAAAAAGATACCGAAAGGGCAATTGAAGGATTACCTGAAAATTGGAAAGATATTGACGTATTAGTAAATAATGCCGGATTAGCAGCAGGATTTAGTCCAATTCAGGAGGGAGATATTAATGATTGGGAAAGTATGATAGATACTAATGTTAAAGGATTATTATACATCTCAAGGATAATTTCTCCAATGATGATAAAAAAAGGAAGTGGGCACATTATAAATATTTCTTCAATTGCCGGAATAGAAACATATCCAAACGGAAATGTTTATTGCGCCAGCAAACATGCAGTGCAATCCTTAACAAAAGGAATGCGTCTTGATTTATTGAAATATGGAATAAAAGTAAGTTCAATATGTCCGGGAGCTGTGGAAACTGAATTTTCAGTCGTACGTTTTAAGGGCGACAGGAACAAGGCAAAGCAGGTTTATAACGGCTTTACACCTTTAATGGCAGAAGATGTTGCAGAAACAGTTTTATTTGCTGTAACACGGCCTAAACATGTAAATATCGATGATTTATTAATTATGCCGACCGCTCAAGCATTCTCCCGTGATTTTAATCGTGAATAAATCGTTTGATTTTAATAGATTTGTAGTTCAATTAAAACAGAATGCCTGAAGCAATTATTATCACTCCCGTAAAAGACTCGATACAAACGACAGGTTTGACAATTGAAGCTATTTCAAAAGCCAAAGGAGATTTTGAATATTATGTGTTTAATGATTTTAGTCAACCGGAAACAAAAAGATTTTTAGAGGGTGAAAAAGAAAAACATGGTTTTCAATTGGTACATCTTGAAGAAATCACAAATACACCTTCACCCAATTATAAACTGGTACTTGAAATTTCGCAATCTATCGCTTTGAAAAAAAAGTGTCCCTTGATAATTGTTGAATCTGATGTAGTGATAAAGGAAAATACGGTAACTGAGTTACTTGATATTCTGAAGAAAAACCCTGTGCCAGGCTTAGTTGGTGCAATAACTGTAGACAAATCGGGCAATTATAATTTTCCTTACACATTTGAGAAAAAGAAAAATAATAGAATATTAGATACTTCTCATAGCTTAAGCTTCTGTTGTACTTTGATTTCGCCTGAATTGTTACAAAATTTTGATTTTAAAAATCTGTCACAGAATAAAGATTGGTTTGATGTTTTTATAAGCCGGCAATCAAAAAAACTTGGATTCAAAAACTATCTAGCCAAAGGAATTGAGGTATTACATCTGCCGCACTCCAGTCGACCCTGGAAACATCTTAAATATAAAAGGCCTTTGTTATACTACTTCAAAAAGGTATTTTATAAAAGAGATCGGATTTAATGAGAAAAAGTAAGTTATATAATCGGTATAAAATTTTTGGCCATATATCATTCTGGCTGGCAAGCGTTTCGCTACTTACCACTATTTTTTCTTTATACGACGACAGTTTTAGTATCAACCATATTCAAAAGTCAGTTGTTACTAACATTTTTTTTGCTGTTGCTGTTTACAATAACCTGCTGATTTTAATTCCAAAATTTTTAAAACAAAAAAATTACATTTTTTATATATTTTGGTTAATTGTTCTTTTAACCTTAACAAGTCTTTCAATTCAGTTTGTTTTTATTTACCCGCTTCACAATGTTTTAAATCTGAAAAGTTTTAACAGCTTTAATACCAACCTTCATTCAGCCTATTTCTTTTCAACACTATTGTATGTGATAATAACCTCTTTTCTAAAGTTGATAAAAGACTGGTTATCTTTGCAGGATATTAATCTTAAACTTGTTAAAATAGAACAACAGAAACTTGAAGCTGAGCTTAACACTCTTAAAGGCCAGTTAAATCCACACTTCCTTTTTAATTCCCTTAACAATATTTATTCATTGGCATTAATTAAATCAGATAAAGTACCGGAGTTAATTTTGAAACTTTCTGATTTAATGAGACATATTATTTACGAATCGAAAGAAAATTTTATTTCGCTTGACAAGGAACTTGAATTTGTAAGTAATTTTATAGAATTACAAAAAATCAGAACCTCTGATAAAAGCAAAATAAAATACGAAATTACAGGGAAAGTCCCCTCTGCAAATATTGCACCCCTGCTTTTTGAACCTTTTATTGATAATGCATTTAAACACGGTCTTCCGGGAATGGGAGCGGATGATTTTATTCATATCAATTTCAATTTCGACAAAAAGGATTATCTTATTTTCTCTTTAGAAAATAATTATGAAGAAATATTTAATAAGAACAAAGTTAACTCAGGCATTGGCTTGGCCAATGTGAGAAAACGATTGTCTTTAATTTATTCTTCGGAAGATTTTAAATTAGAAATTAAAAAGCAAAACAGAATTCACAAAGTCTTGCTTGAAATAAGACTAAAACAAGATGGAAATTAAAGCTATAATTATTGATGATGAGCCCCTTGCAAGAAATGTCATTTCAGAGTATTCCAGGAAAATTTCTTCTTTGAAAATAGTTGCTGAGTGTGAAGATGCAATTCAAGCTCACAACGAACTACAAAAGGAAAATATAGATCTTATATTTCTTGACATTAATATGCCAAAATTGTCGGGAATTGATTTTCTTAAAACTTTAAAAAATCCTCCCCTGGTAATTTTTACGACAGCCTATTCTGAATATGCCCTTGATAGTTATGAGTTGGATGCTATTGACTACTTAAAAAAACCATTTTCGTTTGAGCGTTTTTGCAAAGCTTTTTTCAAAGCTGAGGAATTACTGATGCTAAAACAATCAGCCAAAACTTCCGACGAACAGATAAGTTCCCCGGATTTTATTTTTATTAAATCTGATAAAAAATCATTCAAAGTAAATATTAGCGATATCCTTTACATTGAGGGTTTAGGAGATTACATTAAACTTTATCTCACTGATAAAAGACTTGTTACTAATCTTTCTATGAAAAAAATTGAATCATTGCTTCCATCAGATTTATTCTACCGAATTCATAAATCATACATTATTTCCTTGCATAAAATCGATTCTATTGAAGGCAATATGGTAAGATTAAATGAATCGAAACTTCCGATTGGGAACAGTTACCGACAGGAGTTTATGCAGCATATAAAAAACTTTTTTGCTGAATAGCTCAATGCAAAAAACCCTGAGATTTAAGCACATCTAACATTTTGCCTGAAAAAAATTCATTATCCGCTTTTTTATATCGAACATCGGTAAAAACCTGTGCAAGAGTTTCTTTATTATTTTCTTTTACAAAATTCCGAGAAGATTCCAGCTGCTCCTTAAATGAATACAGAGATTTTAGTTGATCTTCATCATAATCAGAATATGTTTCTTTGTGTATTATTCCTTTTACAGGGATTCTGTCAGTTAATTCGGGGCTTTCATCAGGATATCCAATTGCTATCGTAGTTATAGGAAATGTCAAATTTGGAAGTTTTAATAACTCTATAATTTGTTCTGCATTATACGTAGTGGTTCCTAAATAACATATGCCTAAACCGGAATTTTCTGCAGCTATACAAACGTTTTGTGCACATAGTAATGCATCAATACATGCCGTAGTAAAGGAGAGAAAATTATCATATCCAGGATTGGCATTATTTATTTTACACCATTTTGTGAAACGATTAAAGTCGGCGACAAAGGTTAATAATACGGGAGCACTTTTGGCTACCGGTTGATTAAAATGAAGTGGTAATAATTTATCCTTTTGTTCCTCAGATTTTGTAATTACCACACTATACAATTGCATATTTCCGGTTGTTGAAGCTCTTGTCCCGGAATAAATAATTGATTCTAAAAGTTTTTGGGCAATATCTTTTTCTGCAAATTTTCTTATCGATACATGCTTGTTTAACAGTTCCATAAATAGTTATTCAAATGAAATGAGTATAAAAATATTTTAGTAAAAACAGTTTGATTATTTAGCTTAACTGGGTTGCAAGGGAAAATGTACAATAAAATGATGAATAAAAAAAAAGGGAAGCTAATAGCTTCCCTTTTTAATCAATCAATTCGGTATTACCTCTTAATCATCCTTTCTGTTTTAGCAACACCATTTTCAGTATATAAACTGATTACATAGATGCCGCTAACCAGCTTAGCAGTACGGATTTCACGTGTTGGATTATCAATATCAATAACTCTTTGACCAGCAATGTTGCTAATAACAACTCTTGTTAGTTTTTCGCTATTGTCAATTAATATCTTATCATTGAATGGATTCGGATAAGCTTTGAATGAATCAACATTTAAGTCTTCAGTACTTGTAATGCTCAGATCTTTAACATCGGTAAAGATTCTTGGCTCAAGTTTGAAGTTATCCAATCTTCCATTTACTATACCTGTAACATCGTAATAGTTACCTTCAACACCACCTACAGGTTCGTCAATGTATAACCAATCATTTACGATAGCATTATCAGATTCTTCGTAGTAAATAGTCCATTCACCAGTTCCTGTAGCATGACCTGTAGCTCTTGCTCCTTCAACTTTTACAAGAACACTTTCGTAATCTTCAGATTCGAGAGCTGATGGGTTGGCTACAACCATTTCTTCGATATCAATTAATGGTGGAACAAAGTCCATAGTTACATCTACAATAGATGTTACGTTAGCTACCTCAGCTACAGTTCCTATAACTTCAATACCATTTCCTATTTGGATTCCTTCGTAACTTGCATCACTGAATTCAACCCAAATACCGCTTCTTACAGCATTAGCATCCTGGATAAAGAATCCTTCTCCTTCTGCAACTGCAGTAACAGTACCTGTAACTCTAACAAGCATTCCGGCGATTGGAGATTCATCTCCTTCACCCTGAATTTCAGCAATTGTCGGAGTCATGATTTCTTCAGTAACGTTTACATTTAATGTACGAGTACATCCTTCGAAATCGTATACAATTACATGGTCACCAACGTTAAGCATTGTGTCTGTTCCAGATTCTTCATCAATATAATGAGCAGGTTCACCTACATTAGCTACAACTGAATCGTATCTTACAACTGCCATATTGCCAATTTCGAACATTACTTCTTCTTTACAGTCGCCTTCTTCTGTATAAGCAATTGCTGTATACATACCTGAAGCCAATACTGTATCACCGGCCATAATGGTGTCGCCATTCAGTGTAAGTACATAATCTACGTCTGCAATAACTTCAATATTAACTTCACCTGAACATTCCATAACTTCACCTTCTGTTACAACAACTTCAACATCTGGACATGATAATTGTGCAGTTCTGAAGTTCCATCCTTGGGTAGTAGTGATACCGGCAAATGGTAATCTTTCAGTAGAGGTATTAGTGAACGCACCTTTTTCTACAATTACGTAGTAGTTTGTTTCGTATTCCAATACACCCCATAGTGCAATTGTAGCAACGTTATTTTCAACAGTTACAGCTGAACTATCAGTTGGGTCTACAGTTGTAATTAAAGTTCCAAGACTTCCTGGTTCTTCTTTGTAAAGCATGATTTTACCAGCTGCATTTGCTAATACAGAACGGTCAAATTCCATAACCAGGTCAGTTTTACTATCCACTGCAGTAGCGTCATCCGGAGGAGTTAAACTAACAACTTTAGGAGCATCACTGTCTTCAGTGCTGAATGACCATGAGTCATCCATGATACCTGACCATGCATTTCCTGCAACATCTACTACAGAACCAGCACTGATTCTTACGTAGTACATTTTGTTAGGATCCAGGTTTGCATTTGCAAGAGAGAGAACTCTGTTATCCTGATAAACAG
>ENA-ORCQ01000262-ORCQ01000262.1-marine-metagenome-genome-assembly--contig:-NODE-262-length-18217-cov-3.993385_pt1 | contig 18217 bp, 7 predicted proteins | sample MGYA00237780_ERZ508510 | MGnify/ENA primary metagenome ERZ508510 (study PRJEB26181, sample SAMN06268981) | marine metagenome | isolation source: Tt an E2 anaerobic enrichment on eucalyptus from sediment...
TGGCAACCCAAATTCTATAATCCGGATCATTTTCTTCAGCTTCAGGGATCATTTCAAATTACAACGGGAAACAATACCTCGCAAGGTATGGGAGTTACAAATTTACCGTCAGGAGATATTGTTGATGCAACTGTTTATGGTTATTCCACAGGAATTTCTTCAAGCAGATATGCATACCGTTCCAATGCACTTACGTTCAGAAGTCATTATACTTATAAAGGCCGTTATATTCTTGGAGCTACTTTCCGTCGGGATGGAAGTACAAAATTCGGAGAAAAATACAAGTACGGTAACTTTCCCGGGATTTCTGCAAAGTGGATTATTACAGATGAACATTTTATGCAATCCACAAAAAAATGGTTGAGTATGCTGGCCATTCGACCCAGTTGGGGTATTACCGGAAACCAGCCCGATGAGGAATACCTTCATTTCAGTCGTTATTCTCCCTACGGTAGTTATATCGATTTACCGGCAACTCGTCCTACAACACTTCAGTTGGCTGATTTAAGATGGGAAAAATCAACATCTTTTAATCTTGGGTTCGACTTAGGACTTTTTAATGACCGAATGGTTTTTGATTTGAATTTTTACAATAAACGAACAGAAGACCTTTTGTTTGAAAACCTCAGAGTGCCAAGTTCGTCAGGATTTTATGATGTAGCATGGCAAAATGTCGGAACCATGGATAACAATGGTTGGGAATTGAATTTTTACAGTGCTCAGGCTATCAGGGCCAGAGACTTTTCAGTTGATTTTAATTTCAACCTGTCGAATTATGTGAATACGATTGTAGAATTGCGGGATGATATTCTTGCGAATTATAACGGCGACTATGACTACACAAATGGAACATATTTGTCTCGCATTCAAGAAGGTAATCCTTTTGGTTCTATTTATGGTTTCCGTTACAAAGGTGTATATCAGTACAATGATTATGTCCCGGATGTTCAGGAAAATGCTCCTGTGGCAAGGGATGAAAATGGTTATGTATTTACCGACGAAGAAGGTAATCCTTTACCCATGTATTTTGCTTATGGTAAAAGTAACGAATACAGATTCAGGGGAGGAGATGCCATTTACGAAGATATTAACAGCGATGGAAATATAGATGAGTTGGATATTGTATATCTGGGTAACTCAAATCCCAAATTGAATGGTGGATTTGGCTCTACTTTACGTTATAAAAATTTTTCAGTCACGGCATTCTTTAATTTCCGTTATGGAAATAAGATCGTAAATATTGCACGCATGAATGCAGAAAACATGTATTATTTGAACAACCAGAGTATTTCGGTAAACTGGAGATGGAGAAAAGACGGTGATGTGACAGAAATGCCACGTGCATTATACAATTATGGTTATAATTGGTTGGGAAGTGATAGATATGTTGAAGATGGTTCATTCTTAAGAATGAAATACCTGACTTTCAACTATGCCATTCCAAAAGCGAAACTGGATAATCTAAAATTGCAACAAGTAAGTTTTTATCTTACAATCAATAATTTGTTTGTTTTAACAAAATACACTGGAGTTGATCCGGAAGTTGGTTATGATGATCCAAATGGTTTATTTGGAGTAAGTGTTGATCGTTCTCCAACACCTCGTTCGAAAGATGCAACTTTAGGAATTTCAGTGACATTTTAATAGAATGAAAATGAAAAAATTAGTTTACATATTAACAATAGCGGGCCTTATTTTAATTTCTTCTGGTTGTGAGAACTGGTTGGATATCAGGCCTGAAAGTGAAATTGTTTTGGATGATTTCTGGCAAAATGAAAGCCAGGTAAACCAGGTGATGGCTGCGTGTTACCGCTCGATTACCGAACCGGACGTGATGAGCAGAATGTTGGTATGGGGCGAACTACGTTCTGATAACGTAACCTACGGAAGGAATATGCCTGCTGATATGTATAAAATGTTAAATGTAGATATTTCGGCCGATAATGGTTATTGTCATTGGGGAGCCTTTTATACAGTAATCAATAACTGTAATAACTTTTTACATTACGCTCCCGGAGTTGTGGAGAAAGATGCCAACTTTACCGAATCAAAACTTCATGCCATGGAAGCAGAGGTACTTACCTTACGTGCATTAATGTATTTTTATTTGGTCCGTGCTTTCGAAAAAGTTCCATGGGTTAATCAGCCAAGTATCGATGATGCACAGGATTATCGTATTCCACAATCTTCTGAAGATTTGATTCTCGATAACCTGATTAATGATTTGCAAACGGCATTGAAATTTTCCCGGGATAATTATGAAACCAATACTTATAACAAAGGACGGATAACAACAAATGCAATACGGGCGTTGCTGGCCGATATTTACCTGTGGAAAGAGGATTATAATAAAACTGTGGAAATGTGTGATCAGATTCTGAATGATCCTGAGTCAGAACTCGAACTTGAACAGGGAGAAAACGTGATTAGCAAAGTTTTTTATCAGGGTAATTCAGTGGAAAGTATTTTTGAATTACAATTCGATGACGACCTGATGTACAACTGGATTGTGCGGGATTATTTTGGCGACTATGGTAATCAGGCAGGACAATGGAGTTTTCCGGGTGTACTTGTAACCGGCAAATTCAGTCCTTTTAATTACAATGCCGGAAGCAGCAAGGAAAGTAAAAAAGACCTGCGTGAAAAAGACTTTCTTCGACAGGAAACAGGCGGAGATAGTTATTATGTGTTTAAATATGCAGGTGCACAAAGGGTAGAAAATGCTACAACAGAGGTAAGTACTTATTATTACAGGAATGTAACGGCTAACTGGATTGTATACCGACTTTCAGAAATCTATCTTATGAAAGCGGAAGCATTAATACAACTTGAAAGCAATTATGAAGGAGTAATAGACTTGCTGAATACAGTTTATATGAGGTCAAATATTGAAGAAGATGAACAAGGTTTGCTACCTGAAAATTATAATTCAAAATTGAAACTTGATGAGTTGTATATGAGAGAGCGCCAGCGTGAACTGATGTTTGAAGGAAAACGCTGGTTCGACCTGATGCGTTTGGCAAGACGTGTAGATTCACCTGCGCCGCTGCTGAGCTATGTAACAAAAAAATTCACAGGAGGTGGAGGCAGTCAATCAACCAAAATGTCGGTGATGGATGCTTTATATTTACCTGTACATACCGATGAGTTAAAAGCAAACTCAGCCCTGGTACAAAATGAATTTTATAAAGTAACGGGAGAGAATTAGGATCATAAGTAAATGTTGAATATGAAAGTCTATAAAATGAATTTATCAGTCATCTACAATATATTAGCAAAAGTATCCTTTCAACGAAAAGGTTTAACATTGCCGTCTGTAGCTTTGTTGTCGATAATCTTCTTATTGACAGCATGTAACGGTGATGATGTTGGAGACAACTTTTACACATTCACAGGAGAAACTGTGGGGCAGTATATCAAAAACCGCCCTGATAAATATTCTGAGTTTACACAGGTACTTGACACCACGGGTGTTATGGGCTTGTTAAATGCTTACGGTGACTATACCTGTTTTGTGCCCGATAACGAGGCGATGATACGGTATTACAAAAGTAAAGGCAAAAACTCTGCTGCTGATTTTACGCTTGAAGCACTTACAAAAATCGCTTACGATCATATTATCAAAGATTTTGAAATTACTACCAATGAGTTTGTTGAAGGTTTTTTGAATAAACAAACCATGAGTGGGCGTTATGTCGATATTGGAATTTATTCTGATGAAAACGGGCTTGTCTATACCGTAAATTCTATGTCGGAAATTACTGAAAAAGATATCGAAGCACATAATGGTATTATTCATGTCATCAATGAAGTAGTTTCTCCAACGGAAAATACATTGGTGGAAGCCATAGAAAACGACGAAAAATTTTCGCTCTTTTTTGAGGCATTGATAGCAACAGGCCTTAATCAGGATATAAGCCTGATTAAAGATGAGAGTTATGTTCCACCTGAAGAATGGGTAATAAGAGAAAATGCGAACACAATATACAACTTTGCCTGGCAACGGGTTCCGAGAGAAAGAAAATATGGTTTCACTGCTTTGTTGGAAAGCAACGAAACTTATGCAGACAATGGTATCAATAACTTAGATGATCTTAAAGCTTATGCCAAAAGGGTTTACGATGAAATGTATCCTGAAGATGCATCAGTTACCGATATCACAGACAAGAGAAACAGTCTGAACCGTTTTGTGGCTTATCACCTCCTGGTCAAAAAACTACCTATGAGGCTTTTGGTTGAAAAATATGACAATACGGGGATGAATTACGAATCAACAGGTGAAACTCATTCCGTAAAAGTAGTCGATATGTTCGAATACATTGAAACCCTTTGCCCCAACACCTTATTGGAAGTTCGAACTTATCGCCCAACTAATGAATACAATCTTTTGAATATGATCCCTGAAACAGGTCAGGCGATACGTTTAACTGATAATTTTGATAACGATGCTTTAAACGGCGTATATCATGAAATTGACGGTATACTGGTTTTCAATGGCGAGGTGGAGAGAATGCTTTCAACCAAGCGCCTGCGTATGGATGTTTCCAGTTTCTTTCCTGAGTTTGTAAATAACAATATACGTATTGGGAATTCTCTGATAGGAGGAGGATTATATTCTGAACGATATTATATCCCTAATGGATATTGTGACCGGATTAGGGCGTCTGCAACTACCGATGTCCATTACTTTAACGCTGATGACCGTTTCTGTGATTACCAGGGAGATGAAATGCACCTGGTGGGTTTGTATGATTTTGACATCACTACAGTAACCATCCCACCGGGTACCTACGAAGTACGTTTTGGTTATCAGCCAACCGGATTACGCGGGGTGGCACAGTTATACTGGGATGGTGTTCCTACCGGAATTCCGTTGGATTTGCGCTTATCAGCCAACGATCCTGACATTGGTTACGAATATCCCGGAACAGACCCACGGGATCCTGATGGATTTGAAAACGACAAGGCAATGCGTAACCGGGGTTACATGAAAGGTCCTGCCAGTTTTAGAGTAATTGCAGAGTGGTGGTACAGTGGGGCAAGTGCACGAATGGAAGAACAGGCACTCCGAAGAATTTTGGGCATTTACACTTTTGATGAATGGAGTACGCACACCATTTCAATAAGAGCGGTAAAGTCAGGTGAATTTATGTTCGACTACCTGGAGTTTGTACCGCTTGAAGTTTTGGAGTACGAGGACATATATTAGGTACAATTCAGGGATGATTAATTTCAGTACCGGAAAGTTTAATGATTACTTTGGGAGTTCCATAACTTACTGTTGAAAATAGAAAATATAAACGATTGAAATGCATTTAAAAATGAGATATAAACATTTAAAAGGCTTTGTTCCCATTTCGGCTTTGATAGCTTTGCTACTGATATCGGGCTGTAAAAATGAATGGAACGATCATTACGATGAAAATTCTTTCAACCTTCCCGACAAAACGGTGACCGAATATTTGAAAGGAAAGCCTGAATTGAGCACCTTTAACAGCATGCTGGAAATGACCAGTTACGACAGTGTTCTTAATGCTTCGCAATCATACACAGTTTGGGCTCCAAAAAATGAGGCACTGAGTGGACTTGATTTGTCGGATACAGAACTGGTAAGAAAAACTGTTAGAAATCATATTACCCGAAGCAGGATTACAACTTCAGGAATTAGTAATTCATACATCAGAATGCTGAACAACAAATATGTAAGTTTTGCAAAAGAAAATGGGGGATACACTTTTGGAGAAAATTTTGTTTCAGAAATCAATCAACCAGCAAAAAATGGCCTGGTGCATGTGCTCGATGGTTATGCTCCGTATGTAAACAATCTGTGGGAATTTCTGGAAGAAACCAATGGTGTTGATTCTTTGAGAGAATATATTTATAGTCAGTCGCAAAAAGTTTTTGATGCCGAGAACAGTATAGAGATTGGTGTTAATGAAGATGGGCAGGTAATTTACGACAGCGTATTTGTGATTTGGAATCCGGTTCTGGATGAACTTGGAGCCATAGACAAAGAAGACAGTATTTATACAGCAATTATGCCGGATAACAATGCCTGGAATAAAGCATATTCTGAAATAGAAGGTTATTATAATTTTCCAAACGATGCCGGAAGTACAATTCGCCAAAGAGATTACACACGTTTTACCATTATTCAGGATATGTTGTACCGTGGCCGAATCAGCGAACCTGAAAACCTGGATTCAGTTAAATCAACTTATGGAAATGTATTTTACAATCCGGAAGAGTTGTTTAAAGGACTTGACTACGTATCGCTAAGTAACGGCCTTGCTTATGTTGCCGAAGAAATGCCATTCACAGATACTACATTTTTTAAGGAAATCAGGGTGGAAGCCGAAAACTCAATTGGAAGAACCAATACCGGTAGTAATATTTTTATCAGATCGAGCTTCGGAACAGATTTTACTGCTTCAAACAATTATTATATTTTGGTAGATCCTACTTCCAATGAACCGGCTGTTGAATTTTCAATACCTAATACGCTTTCGGCAAAATATAACATTTATTGTGTTTTTGTACCCGCTAAAATTGTAGATCCAAACAATCTTACTCCAACAAAGGCTAAGTTTCAGCTCACATATATTCGTAGGTCAAGCGGAAGTACATTTATCAAGCGTTTTACACCGGAAAACAATATAACAGATCCTAACGACCTTACTAAAATGTTTGTGGCTGAGTTCGATTTTGAATATGCTAACGTTATAGATCCGGATTATGACAGAGTTGCTGTAAAGCTTGAAGTCGCGAGTGATGTTTCAACAGAAGAGGAACAGTCGGGTGAATTGAGCCGTACTATGCGTATCGATTGTATCATTTTGGAACCTGTAGTTGAGTAGGTTCATAATATATTAAAGATGAAAATGAACACAGATATTAAATTACAAATTATAATGAGGAATCATTTCATGCGAAAATTTCTGCCTTCGATGTTTTTGACCCTGATAATGGTGGTCAGTACGGTGGCTTTTGGACAGACTAATCCTACGACCGGAACAGATTCAGTGGCAATAGATTCTGTGATTTTGGAAAATGAGTCGGTTTATATTGTGAAAGGTATTGTAAATGATGCAATAACAGGTGAACCAATTAATGCCGCACAAATCCGTTCTCTGAATCATAATTCGGCTGCGACATCGGATGATAAGGGACTTTTCGAAATTGAAGTTAGTTCTCCTGCCGAAATATTAATCGTTGTTGCGTTTGATTATAATTTACGCGAAGTAGCATTACGTGGAAGAGAAAATATAGAAATTGATCTTTATTCCGAGAAATACCGTGACTTGTACAAAGAAATTGAAGGCATGGTTGGTCCTTTGCGCAATACTGCCGCTGTTAATGCTGCTATTGGAACAAAGGATATAGGATATCCCGTATATTTATCTGTCGACGATGCCATTCAGACAAAAATGTTTGGCGATTTACGCGCTGTTAGCCGTTCGGGAAACAGTGGCATGGGAAATTCGCTGTTCATCCGTGGATTAAACTCGGTAAACATGAACGCCCAACCGCTTTTTGTTGTCGATGGAGTAATTTGGAACAACTATTTTGATATGATGTCTGTTCATGAAGGATTTCAAAATAATCCGTTGAATGATATAGATATGAGTGACATTGAGAGTGTGACTGTAATTAAGGATGGAACATCGATATTTGGTACCAAAGGAGGTAATGGAGTAATCGTTATTAAAACAAAACGAGGTGTTGATATGGCCACAAAAATTGTGTTTAACGCTTTTGCAGGCCTTACTGAAAAAACATCTTCTTTGCCTATGATGACCGGGGATCAGTTTCGTATATATACTACGGATTTACTCGGAACCACAAATATGAGCTCTGAACAAATTGACGAATTACCTTTTTTGGATGATGATCCGAATTCTATCACTTATAAAACTTACCATAATAATACCAACTGGGATGACCAGGTTTATCGAACAGGATTTACGCATAGTTATAACATCAGTGTAAATGGTGGGGATGATAAAGCTCTGTACTACTTTTCACTTGGTTATACGGGAAATAAAGGAATAATCGAATCAACCGATTTGCAACGTCTGAATTCAAGAACAAATGCTGACTTTTTTCTTACGGAGAATATTAAACTGGGAATGAATATTGCATTCTCCAACGTCGATCGTATTTTACTGGATGACGGTATTAATCCATATACTTCGCCTACTTTTTTGGCAATGATTAAAGCTCCTTTTCTAAGCCCTTATTCCTACACTACAACCGGAACCCTGACTACTGATTTGGAAGATGCTGATATTTTTAATGTAGGCAATCCGACAGCAGTTATCGCTTATGCGCTAAATACAAATAAACATAACAGGTTATCACTCGGATTTAAACCTGAATTTCAACTTTCTCCAGCCTTTAACCTGAGTACACATTTTGACTACGGTTTGGATAAATTTAAAGAGACCTATTACAGTCCGATGGTGGGGGTTGCAGATAGGGAATTACCGGGTATTGGAATTTCAGAGAATGTGTTTAAAAGCCAGGTAATGAGAAATATTGCCATGTTTAGCAATACGCAATTAAAGTATACTAAACTGTTTAAAGAGGTACATGATGTTAAAGCAATAGCAGGCTTTCGTTATATATCCAATTATTTTGACATGGATTACGGAGAAGGCCACAACTCAGGTTCCGACCAGAAAAGAAACTTGTTAAACCAACTCATAAGATCAACAGACGGGGCCAACGACAGGGTAAAATCAATTTCAAATTATATTACAGCTGATTACAGTTTTGATAACCGCTATTTATTATCTGCAACGGTATCAATGGATGCTTCTTCAAGATTTGGAAGCGAAACCAAGGGAGGTTTTCAAATGTTTGACAGAAGTTGGGCGGTTCTTCCATCGTTTAACGCAGCTTGGTTATTATCTCCAGAATCGTTTATGGCAGGTATAAATTCTGTTGATTTATTAAAATTGAGAGTTGGCTATGGACTATCAGGAAACGATGATATCGAACCTTATGCATGGAGTGCATATTTTGAATCTACAAGATATATGGACAGGGCAAATGGATTGATTTTGGCAAATATAGCAAACAATGAAATTCAATGGGAGACCACAGCCAAAGCAAGCCTGGGTGTGGATGCAATTCTCTTTAACAACCGGTTGTCTGTTTCTGCAGATGTTTATGGAAATAAAACCAAAGACCTCTTATTTTTAAAATCATTACCTGAAACTGTGGGAAGTGGATATTATTGGGGAAATGGAGGTGAATTATCTAACAAAGGTTTCGAAGTCACTGCCAATTTAGTTCTTCTTAATCTTTCAGCCTTGAAATGGGAAATGGGTGGGAGCATAGGACATTATCAAAATAAAATTGAGTCGTTGCCCGGAAACAGTGATTATATAACGTCGTTATATGGTGCTGATATTTTAACTTCAGTAGGAAATCCGGCTGGTGTATTTTATGGTTACAAGTCATTAGGTGTGTTTACCGGAGAAGAAGCTGCTGCCAATGCAAATTTAAAACGAATTGATGAAGATGGTATTGCTCATGACTTTTTAGCAGGTGATATGCATTTTGAAGATCTTAATCCGGATGGAATTATTGATGAACAGGATCGTCAGATAATTGGAGATCCAAATCCGGATATTTATGGTTCTTTCAACAGTAAGTTGAACGTTGGAAACTTTACTTTGGATATGCTGTTTACTTATTCTTACGGAAACGACATATATAATGCGCTTCGTGCAAATCTGGAGTCAGGTAGTATGCCGATGAATCAAACTAAATCAATGTTGAACCGATGGTTTTATGAAGGACAGGAAAGTATTCAACCCAAAGCTGTTTATATGGATCCAATGGGTAATGCCCGGTTTTCAGATCGATGGATAGAAGATGGATCGTACCTGCGTTTTAAAACTTTATCGCTGGCTTATAAAATTCCATTAAAAAAATCGATAATTGAAGGGATTCAGGTATGGGCTTCAGCCAATAACCTCTTTACCTTAACCAATTACCTTGGACGGGATCCGGAAGTATCAGTTAGGAACAATGTTCTGTATCAGGGAATAGATGCCGGCATGGTGCCGCTCACAAGAAGTTATTTCTTAGGTATTAAAATGAACTTGTAATTTACTAACGGAAAATTATTTGAAAGAAACGGAATTTGGAACCGTATTAAAGAAAAGAAAATGAAAAATTTAACTCAAATATTATTCGGATTAATTGTGTTGGCTGTGATAGCCAGCAGTTGCGATTCCCTGCTTGATGTTCATTCAGAGCGTAACATGTTTCCGGAAAACCATCAGATTGATTCTCCCAATGATTCGATTTATACAATGGTTGGTATATTTACGCAGCTTCAGAAACTTGCAGACCGTTATGTAATTTTAGGTGAATTAAGAAGCGATTTGATGGATGTCACAGAAAATGCGGGACTTGAGCTTCAGGAAATAAATGATTTGGACATTTCAGCAAATAACAAATACAATAAAATTGAAGATTATTATTCCGTAGTAAATCACTGTAACTACCTTATTAACAATATTGATACGGCTTTTACTTCCGGAGGAGAAAAATCGCTTTTAAAAGAATATGCTGCAGCAAAAGCTATCAGAGCCTGGACTTATATGCAAATTGCCTTAAATTATGGTAAGGCCAAATATTACAAAGATCCGATTTTAAGTGTACAAGCTGCTCAGACAGATTTTCCCGAATATTCAGTCAGGGAATTGATTCCAATTTTAATTAGCGAACTGGAACCTGTTAAACATGTAGAATCTCCAGGTGCAATAGCTCTTGGAGTTGATATGTCAAGCGAAAAGTTGTTTTTTCCTATTCCGCTGCTGTTGGGAGATCTTTATCTTTGGAATGGTCAATACGAAAATGCGGCCCGCGAATTTTATACCTTAATTGAGCGGGAACGTTATATTATTGATGACAGATATAGCTCAACATGGACGGTGGATAATGGAGTTTTTGTGGAAAGGGATATGTTCGATCAGAATTACCTGGATATTTTTGAACTGACCACTCCTGAACAGATTACCTTAATTGCCGGATCGACTGAATTAGGTGAGATTGATGAATTGAACAAAATGACATTTACCGAATATGAGTTAAAACCATCGCAGCTTGCCTTAAACAATTGGGATGAGCAAATTTATTATTACAATGAAAGTGCAACCATTCCCGGCGATTTAAGAGGTTCCCTGGGGTCGTATCTGAATGCCAGTTATTTTGGTGGTGGCGCCAGCAATATAAATACAATTTTAAAATATTACCTGATGTGGAGTGAAGCAGAAGTGTCGAAAGCGGTAATGGTTTACAGGGTAGCTACGCTTTACCTGAGGTATGCCGAGGCTGTGAACAGGGCAGGAAAGCCAAACCTTGCTTTTGCGGTGTTAAAACACGGAATGAACTCTGATGTGCTGGCAGTGGATAGTATTGTTCCCCGTCATGAAAAATACCAGATATATACAGATTCAACTGGTATATTCTTCGATTTTATTGATTTTGAAAACATTGCATTCGACGAAAACATAGGCGTGCATTCACGTGGATGTGGAAATATGGACCGGGCTATTGATTATAAAATTCCTGACTTCAATTCAAAAGAAGATTCGATTCTTTATGTTGAAGATAAAATCATTGAAGAACTGGCACTTGAAACAGCCTTTGAAGGCAGTCGCTTTCATGATCTTATGCGAATATCAATACGGAGAAGCAATACTGCTTTCCTAGCCGATAAGGTAGCAGCAAAACATACCGGTAACGAAGAAGCCATTCGTTCAAAACTTATGGATGAAAATAACTGGTATATCGAACCTTAGAATTATGTTTAAGGTCAGTAAGCGCCTTGTTTAATAAAAATCATTATTTTTTATTGGTGTAGTACGCAACCCATAAGGGAATCTGTGTATCTTTAAAAGTAGCTTTTACAAGAAAAGCCAATTGATAACTAAAAAGTAGAAAAAAGAAAACGTTACAGGGTAGGATGAAACAAAAGTTACTTATAATCATTTTATATTTTATTTCAATTACAGGATTTGCCCAATCACACTGGGAAAGTATAGTTACAGAATCAGATCAATTTAAATACCTGGTGCCCAATTCCGCTCCGGCTTCAGCATGGATTCAGCTTGATTTTGATGATTCAAACTGGGCAACAGGCAGGGGAGGATTTGGTTATGGAGACGATGATGACTATACGGTAATAAACCCGGCCACTTCTATTTATCTGCGAAAAGTTTTTAATCTGCCTTCCGGTACAGTGGTGAATAAACTACATCTGGATATTGATTATGATGATGCTTTTGTAGCCTATTTAAACGGAAAGGAAATTGCCAGGTCTTCAAATTTGCCCTCAGGTACACCGGGGGTATCAGCTCAGTTAACAACTGACCGTGAAGCCAGACTGTATGCCGGAGGATTGCCCGAAAGTATTGCAATTTATCCGGGACTTTTGACTACCGGAGATAACATACTTGCAGTTCAGGTAATAAACTTTAATTCAGCATCTTCAGATATGTCAGCCAGGGTCTTTTTAAATGCCGAAATTGACGGAAGTACAATTCTTTTTAATAAACTGCCCGATTGGTATGTGCTACCCATTTCTGAAGTAAGCAGCAATCTTCCTCTTATAAAAATTAATACTGAGGGTAAAACAATTGTCGATGAACCAAAGATTATGGCAAAAATGCAGGTAATTGATAATCCGGGGGGAGGTAATAGTTTTTCAGACACAAACTATACATATGATGGCTCAATCGGCATTGAAATAAGAGGAAATACAGCTCAAATGTTTCCCAAAAAAAGTTATACGGTTGAAACACGGCTGAGTGATGGTTCAAACAACAATGTGGAGTTGCTAGGATTTCCAAAAGAAAATGATTGGGTATTTCATGGCCCGTTTACCGATAAATCGATGATGAGAAATGCACTGGCTTATTTTATTGCCAACGGTATGGGCGGATGGCATCCTCGGGCAAGGTATGTCGAATTAATGATAAATGATGAATACAGTGGTGTTTACCTGGTAGTTGAAAAAATAAAGATTGATAAAAACAGGCTCGACTTAGCCACTTTAAAACCGGAAGATATTTCGGGGGATGAGCTGACAGGAGGTTATATTATTAGTATAGACAGGGATCAGGAAGGAAGCTGGAACTCCCCTTTTTACGGAAGAACCGGAAGCGTTGATGTGCCTTTCTCTTATGTTGATCCAAAATATAAAGACCTGACAATGGAGCAAAGTGAGTATATCAGGAATTATATTATTGATTTCGAATATGCTTTAAAAGGTAAAAACTTTAAAGATCCGGAATTAGGGTACAGGGCCTATATTGATGTGGAATCTTTTATAGACTACTTTATTATTACAGAGCTTAGCCGTGATTTGGATGGTTACCGTGTGAGTGTGTATTTCCATAAAGATAAGGACAGTAAAGGAGGTAAGCTCACTATGGGGCCATTCTGGGATTATAACATTTGTTTTGGTAATGCCGATTTTATGAGTGCATGGAATACTGTGGGATGGGCAGAAGAAGGAATCGGGGCAGGGGATTGGTATGAAATTCCATTCTGGTGGGATCGTTTCAGGGAAGATCCTTATTTTGAAACGGTTTTAAAATACAGATGGGAAGAATTGCGTGAAAATGTAATCAGTAAAAATACCATTAACAGTTTTATTGATTCGTGCCAGTATTTATTAGATGATGCACAAAAACGAAATTTTCAGAAATGGAATATTCTTAACTCATACGTATGGCCTAATCCAAACATTGGAGGTAGTTATCAGGCTGAAATTGACTATCTGAAAAGTTGGGTGAATGACAGGATAGACTGGTTGGATGAGCAGATTGAGGCCATTGAGCCCTCATTTACTACAGGCATTATTGAGACAACCGTTGAAGAAAATAATTCAATAGTTTATCCAAATCCGTTTGATGAATTCTTTACCCTTGAATTTGAAACACAGTCCGAAGGTGAAATTAAAGTTTTAATCAGAAATGTGATGGGGCAAACTGTGTTAGAGAAAAATAAAATGTGTGCACCGGGTGTGAATAGAATTCTATTTAATTCAGATGATATAAACTCAAATGGAAATATTTTCTTCTTTACCATTTTATTTGAAAACAAAAAATCAGTTACGGGTAAAATAATTAGAAAATAGAATCTGTATATTTTTTGATAAACCAGTTAGTTTCTAGTTCTTTATCAGCTTTTTAACAAGGTTTGTGTTGTTGGAGTGAAAATGTAAAACATATAAACCATTGTTTAGTGAGCTTACATCCAGTTTATTTTTTCCCGGCATAAAATGTAATTCAATTACCTTTTGCCCTGCATGGTTAAAAATTTCGAGCTTTCCATCATATTGACTTTCAATAAACACGTTTTTAGTAGTTGGATTAGGATAAAAATCAATCCCCGTGTCAACTGAACTGTTGTAAACCGAACTCGGTTTGCCCAGTTGTTTAATACTAATCAGCTCCGACTGTCCGCCATTGCTTGTTACATAAATCCTGTTCCTTCTGTCTGATACATTTGGATTTTCTTTAAAACTAATAAACAAAGTATCATTTTTTTCTCCTTTAGCTTCAACACTCAGCCACGAATAGTTAAATACAGAAGTGCTCCATAATCCATTACTTTCCACAAAAATTCCTTTATTGATTCCTTCCGCGTGATCAATAACTAGGTTTTTTTCCGAAACCCAAATAGTTTCATTAAATGGATTCATTTTCCAACGTGTATAATCATTTGAAAATATGGATCTTAATATAATTCTGATATCGTTGTTTGTTGCAGCCGGAAGTCCCCAGGCAGCATCTTTTGTTGATGGATAAATAAGCGATTTTCCGTTAGGAGAAGTAACCGTTCTGAAACGTTGATTTGTTTCACCATTATAATCTGATGTTATAACAAGGGTAGATTCGTTATTGTTACCGCTGGCTTCGACGTACATGTCAGGATTAGAATAGTTTTGAATTGAATATTCTCCACTGCCCAATGAATTAAATATCCATTTTTGCGTATTATACAAAGAATCGGCATACTGGAACAGCGTTGCACCATCAACCAGACTTTGTGATTCTATATCCGCTACTTTATTACTAAACAAACTTTCTATAGTATATACACCTTCATCAACAAAATCAAAGGAGATAGAAGGCCAGCCATCTTCTCCCCAAACCAATTTTGCCAATCCCAGGGTTGGGCCACCCTTATTGCCAACTGCAGGATTGGGATAATATCCATTGGGATCATAATAATGAAAAGTAACATAATCGATTCCATTTTCGCTGTACATTCCAAAATGTCCTGGCCCAAAATATCTATCATCCAATCCACGCGAATTATCATGTTTTAGCACTACTGTTCCTCCGCTGGGTTGTCCGTTAATTTTTAGTGATTTCCCTGTTTTATCAAGAAATGGCCCCTTGGGATTTTTTGATCTTCCCATTACCATGTAATAGGTGCTTGCAATACCTGCACAGCATCCACCTTTGTTGTAAAAAAGGTAATAATAACCATCACGGTAAATCATCGAAGCACCTTCGCCCTCTCCGTAATTATAACTCTGTGGCCCTGTCCATGAATTAGCAATACTCAGACCGGGAAGATTGCCTGTATATGTTTTGGGTTTTCCCGATACTGAATCGATTTCAGTAATAACAATACCTTTTTCATTAAATGAACCATAAACCATCCATATTTTTCCATCAGGTCCTCTCATTAATGATGGATCAATTGCATTTAAAGCCAGTCCGGGTTGGTACGACCATATCCCGAGAAATCCAACATCATTCCATTTATAATCGGGATCGTCGGGATTTAAAGTCTTGTTTGTTACACAACCAATAGTTGAAGTCATCGTGCCCCATTCAGAACATGAGTAATAAAGATAATATTGATTATTCATGAAAATAATATCCGGAGCCCAAAAAGTACCCTCAAATGCCCCTACATAATTATTTATCCAGTCAGGAAAATTGGTTTTTGTAAATGGTGTTGGTCCGGCCTGCCAATTAATCAAATCTTTTGAATATATGCTGTAAATTCCGTCGCCTGTTCCAAAAATCCAGTAGGTATCTTCGCACTTTACTATTGTTGACGGATCATGTATTCCGGCCGGCCATTTTTGACCGAAAGCTTTTTGAATATTAAAAACAATATAAAATAATACAAGAAAAGAGATAAATAATTTTCCTGAATTTAAATGTCTAAGTACATTTCCGTGAAGAATCATGAATTACCTGATTTTAACTTTAAAATTTTGGTCTAACTTAAAACTATTATTTGAAGAATAAAATTTCATAAATGGATAAAATCTGTATCAGAAAAGTAAAATAAAGGGCTGCCAATCAATTGACGGACAGCCCTCTTAAAACTATTATTATCACTAAACTATGAGAAACTAATTATCTTGTTTTAAATACTTTAAAAGTTCTTTGGGTTTCATCAACCTCAACTCTCATAATATACATTCCTCTTTCGGCAACATTGATTGATTCAATACTATTCTCGATAGTTTTCTGAACAACAAGTTTACCGGTCAGGCTGTATACCGAAATCATTCCTCTGTTACCACTGGTTTCAACTTTAAAGTCACCGGTAGTATAAGTCGGATAAACCCTGATTGATGCTTCACTAAATTCGCTGTCATTAATTCCGGTAGTGAAATCGTTGGCTCTTTCCGCAACAGTTGCTGCATCCATTTCGCCTTCCCAGATATTTAATTCGTCCACAGTACCTTGCCAGAGAGCATCGCCAGGATAAACATTTTTACCAATTAAAGCAACACTGTTCCCTATATTGGCCAAAGAGTTATTTCCGGTTAAAGTATCTGCTCCAATCAGCATTCCATCAATGTATAACTTGATTTCTGATTCAGTTACAACTGTAACCCAGTGATGAGTTTTGTTGTCATTGATTTCAGCTCCGTTTACACCATTTTCTGATGCCCATGGATCTGTGGTATTTAAGCAGGAAATTGATGTCCGGCTATTTTCATTATCCTGTCTGGTTGGTTGTAAAATAATATAATTTATTCCCATCCAGTCAACATCAGGATTTACATCGCCAAACGCACTAAGAGCTGTAAATTGTTCTGTTATACCGTCAGCCTGTTTAAATACACCTTCTATGGTTATTTTGCTGTACGAAGGAACATTAATATCGGCAGCAGGTAAAGTAACAAAACCTGCACCAGTTAGAGATAGCATTCCGTTTTCAACAACAGCATCTCCTTCCAATGTACCATGTGCGGTTCCAACCATATCATCAGCAGTACCGTTTTCAAATGTATATGAATGTACCAGTGTTAATTCAGTCAGATATTGTTTAGCACGTTCAGCAACAGTGGCAGCATCCATAGCTCCCTGGTAGATATTCAGTTCATCAACAGTACCCTGCCAAAGTGCATCACCAGGATATACATTTTTACCTATTAAAGCAACACTATTGCCAATGTTGGCCAATGAGTTGTCGCCTGTTAAGGCATCAGTTCCAATTAATTCTCCATCAATGTATAAAGAAATTTCTGAACCTGTAATAACTGTCACCCAGTGATGTTTTTCATTATCAGCAATTTCAGCTCCATTAACGCCGTTTTCAGTTGCCCATGGTTCTGAGGTATTCAAACATGAAATAGAAGTACGGCAATCTGCATTATCTTGTCTTGTTGGTTGTAAGATAATATAATTTATTCCCATCCAGTCAACATCCGGATTTACATCACCAAATGCACTAAGTGCTGTAAATTGTTCTGTAATTCCGTCGGCTTGATTAAATACTCCTTCAATTGTAATACTTCCGTATGAAGGAACATTAATGTCGGCAGCAGGTAAAGTAACAAAACCTTCACCTGACAAGGTCAACATTCCTCCTTCAACTACTGCATCTCCCTCTAATGTACCATGTGCGGTACCAACCATATCATTTGCGGTTCCATCATTAAAGGTATATGAATGCATAAGCGTAAACTCACTCAGATAGTTGGCTGCACGTTCCTGAATTGTAGCTGCATCCAAAACACCATTGTAAATATTAAATTCATCAATAGTACCCATCCAGGTCGGATCGGCATCATAACCACCTTTACATAACCATGCATTGGCAATACTTAAAGCGGCAATTGAATTATCTCCGGATACTTCAGATTCACCTGCAAGTACTCCATCAATATACCATTTGATAGAAGTGTTTGTAAGAACACTAACTACAT
>ENA-ORCQ01000263-ORCQ01000263.1-marine-metagenome-genome-assembly--contig:-NODE-263-length-18181-cov-4.227684_pt1 | contig 18181 bp, 14 predicted proteins | sample MGYA00237780_ERZ508510 | MGnify/ENA primary metagenome ERZ508510 (study PRJEB26181, sample SAMN06268981) | marine metagenome | isolation source: Tt an E2 anaerobic enrichment on eucalyptus from sediment...
AAAAACCATCGATACCGAAAGGAACACGGGATTTTTTACTGCTCGAAATGGTAAAACGAAATTATATTTTTGACATTATAAAAGAGGTATTCCGTTTATATGGTTTTCAACCCATTGAGACACCTGCGATGGAAAACCTTTCTTCTTTAATGGGGAAATATGGTGAAGAGGGTGACAAACTTTTGTTTAAAATTCTGAATTCCGGTGATTTTATTTCAAAGGTTTCTGACGATGATTTATCTGAAAAAAACTCAAACAAGCTTACAACTAAAATTTCTGAAAAGGGTTTACGTTACGACTTAACTGTGCCATTTGCAAGATTTGTTGTTCAACATCAGAATGAAATTAGTTTTCCTTTCAAAAGATATCAAATGCAACCGGTTTGGCGTGCCGACCGGCCACAAAAAGGAAGATACCGTGAGTTTTACCAGTGCGATGTTGACGTAATTGGAAGTAACAGTTTATTAAATGAAGTTGAGCTGGTTCAGATTATCAACGATGTTTTTGAAAAGCTTCAGATAAAAGCTGTAGTTAAAATTAATAACCGTAAAATTCTGGCCGGAATTGCTGAAGCCATTGGGGAAGCAAACCGGATGCTCGATATCACAGTTGCAATTGATAAACTCGATAAAATTGGCCAGGAAAAAGTCAATGCGGAACTTATATCGAAAGGAATTTCAGAAGAAGCGGTTAACAAACTTCAACCAATTTTGGACTTACAAGGGACAAGCATTGAAAAACTTGTTCAAATTGAAAAAGTTTTAGGTCGTACTGAAATCGGGATCAAAGGAATTGAGGAAATGCGTACACTGTTTAATTACCTCGATAATATTGAGTTAAAAACAGAAGTTGAACTGGATTTGACATTAGCGCGCGGACTCAATTATTACACAGGGGCAATTTTTGAAGTAAAGGCCAAAGAAGTACAAATCGGTAGTATTTGTGGGGGTGGCAGGTACGATGATTTGACCGGAATTTTTGGATTACCAAATGTTTCAGGTGTTGGCGTGTCGTTTGGTGCAGAAAGAATTTATGATGTTTTGGTTCAGCAAAATGCTTTTCCCTCTGATTCCCTGGAAACTACAAGAGCCTTGTTTGTAAATTTTGGTGAAAAAGAAGAGGCCTATTGTTTGCCTGTTTTAACTCAATTGAGAAAAGCCGGAGTAAATACTGAAATTTTTCCTGAAAAAGCCAAAATGAAAAAGCAAATGAATTATGCCAACAAAAAGCAAATTCCATTTGTAATTCTTGCCGGCGACAACGAGATTGAAGCCAATAAATTCACCCTGAAAAATATGGAAACAGGAGAACAGCAATTGGTCGATGCTGAAGAACTGATAAATATCCTGTCTTAAATATTTGATTTAACCGATATTGCCGCAAAATTGAGGTATGAATTTTTCTTGTCCAAACCGTTGTGTAAAAACATTGGGTGGAGACGTCCGTTTCCCCTGAATCATCTTGAACTGTGAAAAAAATTCCGGAATAACCCGGAAATAACTTTGTTGTAATGTTGAATCAATTGGCTTTTCCATTGATTTGACGAATATTTTAAACATTTCAATTTACAGTGATGGAAAATCGAATATTTCAAATAACACCCCAAAACCTCACTTTCGATATTATTCAGGATATCCTTGAAAATGATATTAAACTTGAACTTTCAGAAGAGTCCAAAAAGCTAATAATAAAAAGTAAAAACTTTCTTGATAAAAAGTTGAATGAATCAGAGAAGCCTATATACGGAATTAACACCGGCTTTGGTGCTTTGTGCGATATCGAAATTTCGAAGGATGAATTGAGTAAATTACAGGAGAATCTGGTGATTTCGCATGCTTGTAATGTTGGCACTGAAGTTCCGCAAGATGTGGTGAAACTTATGCTACTTTTAAAAATACATGCGCTTTCAAAGGGTAATTCTGCAGTTCAATTAAAGACAATTCAACGAATTATCGATTTATTCAACCATAATATTTTACCCCTGGTTTACGAACAGGGATCGTTAGGGGCAAGCGGCGATTTAGCTCCTTTGGCAATGCTTTTTTTACCGCTTCTTGGTTTGGGTGAAGTAAATTTTGAAGGGGAAAAGACCGAGTCAAAAAATGTATTAGAAAAATTTGGCTGGCAACCCATAAAACTTGAAGCAAAAGAAGGTTTGGCACTTTTAAATGGTACACAGTTTATGAGTGCGCACGGAGTTTATATGCTACTTAAAACATTCAGAATTATTGATCAGGCTGATATGATTGGAGCGCTTTCTCTTGATGCATTTGATGGTTTGTTGGAACCATTTTCAGAAAATATACAAAAAATCAGGCCACATCAGGGACAGGGAAAAACAGCATTTAACTTCAGAAATATTTTGGATGGCAGTGAAATGCAGGCAAGAAATAAAAAACACATTCAGGATCCGTATTCGTTTCGTTGTATTCCGCAGGTTCATGGGGCAGTTCGCGATGCAGTGGATTATGCAGCCAATGTTTTTGAAATCGAAATCAATTCGGTAACAGATAATCCAACTGTTTTTCCCAAAGACGACTTGATTATTTCGGGAGGGAATTTTCATGGAGAACCTTTGGCTTTGGCACTCGACTTTTTAGCAATTGCCTTGAGTGAGTTGGGAAGTATTTCAGAAAGGAGAACTTACAGGTTAATTTCAGGTGAAAGAACGTTGCCGGAATTTTTAGTTGCAAAACCGGGATTAAATTCGGGATTTATGATTCCTCAATATGCTGCAGCGTCTGTTGTAAGTCAGAATAAACAACTTTGCACCCCATCCTCAGTGGATTCAATTCCATCTTCAAACGAACAGGAAGACCATGTTAGTATGGGTGGAAACGGTGCAACCAAAGCTTTAAAAGTTGTTTTAAATACTGAGAAAATATTATCAATCGAATTGTATAATGCTGCCCAGGCAATGGATTTCAGAAAACCTATAAAAACGTCTCCTTTTCTTGAGAAATTTATGGGCGACTATCGTAAAAAAGTATCTTTTGTTGAGCGGGATGAGTTAATGTATGAAGGAATTAACAAAACGATAGACTTTTTAAATAACACAGAATTTAAAAGATTAAGAAACCGGTTTTAAAAGTAAAAGACCGGATAATTATCCGGTCTTTCGGTGTCGATTTATAAAAATGTTTTTCTTGACAGAATTTGTAAAACCCTGAACTCAGCTTTAAATTGATTCGGTTGCTACAACTTTCGACAGAATTTCAGCATACGGCAACAACAGGTATTTTTTCCCATTGAAATCGATTTCTGTTCCTGAATACTTTTTGTAGAGAACCTCATCACCAGGTGCTATTTCTGCATTTTCGATGTTACTGATTGCCACTACTGTTGCAACCTCTTGCTTCTCTTGTGCAGAATCAGGGATAATAATTCCCGAAGCAGTAGTTTGTACTGAATCGTCTTCAGTGATTTCCAGCAAAACATTCTGGTTAATAGGCTGTAATTCTTTCATTTTTACAATTCTTTTAATTAAACATTTATAATATAATTGAATTCTGCTCCTGAACTACAAAAGCAGTTTTTCAATTAAAGATTTTGCTTGTTTTCAGTTAAAAGAAGATTATCAATGTTTTCTTTAAACATTTGTTTTGTTTGTTCTTTTGAACGTCCGATTCCGGATGCCATGGTTGGCTTTCCTTCCATCGGAATGTACAGGAATGCAGGTATTCCTCTGATGCCAAATACTGCTGCAAGTTCTTGTTCTACCTGCGTATCGATTTTGTAAATGTTTACTTTTCCTGCATATTCTTTTGAAACCTCTTCCAGAATTGGAGCTGCTGTTCTACATGGTCCACACCAGTCAGCATAGAAATCAATTAATGCCGGTTTTTCTCCTTTAAATTTCCATTCCTGAGGATTATTCTCGTAATCCCAAACTTCAGCTAAAAATTTAGCTTTTGTAAGTTTTATAGTTCCTCCTTCAGCTTCTGAATTTTGTGAAACTGTTTCAACCGGAATATCATCCGCCTTGTTTTCTGTTTTACTTTTTGCCTGACACGAGTTAAAACTTTGCAATGAAATTACTGCCAGTGCCAGAATAAATACTAACTTTTTCATTTTATTTAATTTATTATGATTCATCTATTTTTTAATTTTTGTGTAAATATATTATTATCAAACAAATATTAGTGTTTATTAGTTTATTCCTAATAATGAGTTAATTCTGGTTTTATCAAAACCGACTACAATCTGTCCGTTAATTTCGGTTTGCGGAACACCCTGCTGACCACTCTTTTTTATCATTGCTTCTGCTGCTTTTTGGTCGGCTGCAACATTTACTTCCCTGTATTGAATTCCGTTTTCATCTAAATGTCTCTTGACCGTTGTGCACCAGGAACAGGTCGGGGTAGTATAAACAGTAACATTTTTAACCGGCTTTACATCTTCCGAAAAATCTGCCACATATGCCGATTTGTCAAAAATGCTGTTAAATTGTTTGGCAGAGTGACACCCTTTTACAATATTTTTCAGATTGTTTTTTTCGAAATAAAGTAAAGATGGTACACTGGATATGTTGTAAACAGGATGAATGTCTCTTACTTTGTTTACGTCTGCAGAGCACAATATTTCACTCTTATTATCTCTTTGAATTGTATCAAAATTACTGAATGCACAATCGCTTTGCTGTGATCCACTTTTATACAACAACAACCATGTTTTTTCAGTTGAGCTCTGTAATTCTTTTAATTCTTTAAGATCTGAAATTTTTCTCATTATGCAAATATATAAATATTTAGATATGTTGAAAAATTTATTACAATCACTATGCCAAAACATAAAATATGTTTTTTGTCAGTTTCGGACAAAAAAAATGTCAGTTTTGAATTTTTCACGCAACCCTTTTTAAAAGACCTAAATCTAACTGTCGGTAAAACTTTAATTAGAATTAGATGAAGAAATTAATTTTTGGAATTCTTGCAGGAATTCTTGTTGTATTTACGGGATGTAAGGAAGATGATGGGTATTCGCTTGGAAATTACTGGATTGGATTTGGTGTTGTTGAAGATGTGGAGCACTACAAAATTGTTTTGGATAATGGAGAAGTTTTATATCCTCTTGCATTTCCGGGAAGTCATCCTGATTACTGGGAAGATGATTACGAGTATAAACAGGGTGACAGGGTTTTTGTAAATTTTACAATTCTTGGAGATAAAACAAATGAAGAAGGAGAAGTAGTTGCATACAATGTAAAAATCAATTCGATTAAAAAGGTATTAACCAAGGATATTGTTGATATAACAGAAGAAATTGCAGATAGTATTGGAAATGATCCGATAATTGTTAAAGAATGGTGGATAGCGAATGACATGTTAAACTTTCAGTTGAAATATTATGGCCGCTATCAGTTGCACTATATCAATCTTGTAAGGCAGCCCGGAGAACCTGATCCTGAGAAACAACCCTTTGAACTGGAATTAAGACACAACGCAAACGCAGATGCAGAGGATATTCCATATACAGCTTATGTTTCATTTAACCTGGATAATTTACAGGTAAGTGGATTGGATTCTGTAATTATAAGGATTACAAGTTTCGATTACGAAAACGAATTACATCAATTTGAGGGAGTATATAAATACGGTGAAAACAACTAGTTTGTTGTTTGACTTTGTGTGGAGGGAGAGAGGGTGCCAGCAATGGCGCCCTTTTTTATTTGGATCTCGTGGATTCCAATCGGCTATCCTATAAGGCGAATCGGTATTCACCACACCCAAACCCACCTGACTCAAAGTTGGATGATGACTGCTTTTAAATCAAAACCGGAAAAATGTCATTTGAAGTATCGTACTTATTCTATTAATTTGTGTTCTCTATTTAAAAATTAGTATGAAATGAAACAACTTACTTTTCTTTTACTGTCATTGATTCTGATGGCAGGATGTGTAAAAAAAGAATCTGTTAAAACGGCTAAAAACTTTGTGCCCGAAACACCACAGTTAAGTTCGGACATAATGACACCCGAGGTATTATGGTCTTTTGGAAGACTAGGCGAAACTACGGTGTCACCGGATAAGAAAACTGTTCTTTACACAGTTACTTATTATAATATTGAAGAAAATAAACCTTACCGGGATATATATTCAATACCGGTAGAAGGCGGTGAGGCAAGCAACCTTACCAACTCGGGGACAAATGAATTTAATATTGTCTGGAGACCGGACGGTAAAAAAATCGGATATCTTTCTTCTACATCCGGATCTGTTCAAATGTGGGAAATGAATCCGGATGGAAGTAAACCAACACAAATCACAAATATTGATGAGGGTATTACCGGATTTGGATATTCTCCCGATCAAAGCAAAATATTTTACACAAAAAGTGTAAAGCTTGATGAAAGTGTTTATGATTTACATCCGGATCTACCTATGGCAAATGCACGGATTGAAAACGATATTATGTACCGCCATTGGGATACATGGCACGATTACACTTATAGTCATGTTTTTATAGCCGACTACAAAAAAGGAAAAGTGGGCGAAGGAAAAGATATTATGGAAGCGGAAAGATTTGATTCTCCTACCAAACCTTTTGGAGGTACGGAACAAATTACCTGGAGTCCCGATAGTAAAACTCTGGCTTATGTTTGTAAAAAGAAAACCGGAGAAGCGTATTCAGTTTCGACAAATTCTGATATTTATTTTTACAATGTTGAAACTGGAAATACCATCAATTTTACTTCAGGAATGATGGGCTACGATATGAATCCTGTTTTCTCACCTGATGGGAAATACATAGCCTGGGAAAGTATGGAACGCGATGGTTATGAATCGGATAAAAACAGGTTATTTGTTGCCGATTTAAAAACCGGAGAAAAGAAGGATTATACTTCAGATTTTGATCAAAATGCCGGTGGGCTGAGCTGGAGCGACGATAGCAAATCAATATATTTTATCAGTAATATTCATGCCACAGAAGAAATTCATCGTTTGGATTTGGCGGATGGCTCGATTGCACGTTTAACCGATGGTATTCACGATTATCACAGTGTAACCAAGGCCGGAGATATATTAATTGCAGATAAAGTTTCCATGTCGCAGCCTGCCGAGTTGTACCGTGTGGATTTGGTAACAGGAAAAGATGAGGCTTTAACAAGCATCAATAATGGAATTCTTGATCAACTTACTTTGGGAAAAGTGGAAGAACGTTGGTTAAAAACTACCGATGGCAAACAAATGCACACCTGGGTGATTTACCCTCCGCATTTCGATCCTTCAAAAAAATATCCCACACTGTTATACAACCAGGGTGGTCCGCAAGGAACGGTTAGCCAGTTTTGGTCGTACCGCTGGAATTTTCAAATGATGGCAGCCAATGGCTATATTGTTGTTGCACCAAACCGTCGTGGTTTACCGGGTTTTGGTGTTGAATGGAACGAGCAAATTTCGAAAGACTATGGTGGTCAAAACATTAAAGATTTGCTGACTGCAATTGATGAAGTTGCCAAAGAACCCTTTGTCGACAACGATAATTTAGGTGCGGTTGGTGCAAGTTATGGTGGTTTCTCTGTAATGTATCTGGCCGGAAATCATGAGGGACGTTTTTCAGCATTTATAGCGCACGATGGAATTTATAATTTTGAGCACATGTATACCACAACGGAAGAAATGTGGTTTGTAAACTGGGATTACGGCGGCGCCTACTGGGATAAAACCAATGCAACTGCACAACGTAGTTACACCTTTTCTCCGCACAAATATGTACAAAACTGGGATACTCCGATTTTAATTGTTCAGGGGGAAAAAGACTACCGGGTTCCACCGGAGCAGGGATTGGCAGCTTTTAATGCAGCAATTTTGAGAGATGTGCCGGCTCAGTTATTATATTTTCCTGAAGAAAATCATTGGGTGTTGGAACCTCAGAATGGAATTCTTTGGCAAAGAACTTTCTTTGGCTGGTTGGATAAGTATTTGAAGTAAAGAAGAATTAACCGCGAAGTGCGCTAAGAAGGCACAAAGTATAGAAAGATAAATTCTTTGTGAACTTTGTGCCTTCTTTGTTTTTTCTCTGTGGTTAAAACGTAGCTTGACAAGCATTCATAATCCATTATAAGCCTTAATAATATCTTCAACACTTTTATTAATCTCATCATCTACAACCTGCCAATCCGGATTGTTCCTGTACCAGGCAATTATTTCCTTAACCCCTTCTGAAAAAGGTATTTTACATTGAAATTCAGGAACCAGCTTTTTGATTTTTGAATTGTCAAAAATTACAGAGTGGGATTTGTCTCCCAAAAGTCCTGCACCATGTTCAGGATAATATTTGGCGATAAAATCAGATGGAATATGTATTGCATTTAACTCTACTCCCAATTCATCAGCCATCAGTTTATAAATCTGATTCCAGTTTAGTAATTCGTCAGAAGTAATATGAAAGGCTTCTCCAAGTGCTTCTTTTAACCCAAACAAACCCAGGAATCCTACAGCAAAATCGGTATTGTGTGTTAACACCCAAAGCGAAGTTCCATCTCCGGGAATGATAACTTTCTTTCCTTTTATCATTCTGTCGAGAATGGTATAACCCCAGTCGGTAGGAATTAAAGTATTATCGTAGGTGTGTGACGGGCGTACAATGGTAACCGGAAATCCACTCTTTTTATGTGCATCCAGTAAAATCTGTTCACATTCAGCTTTGTCTCTGGAGTATTGCCAAAAAGGATTAATTAACGGAGTTTCTTCGGTTATGGGTAATTTAGAAATTGGCTTCTCATAAGCTGATGCTGAGCTGATAAAAATATATTGATCTGTAATTCCTGAAAAAATTTCAATATCTGCATATACATGCTCAGGTACAAAACTTATCCAGTTTACAACCACATCAAAATGTTCATCTTTTAAGACTTTTTTCGTTTCCTTAATATTTCTGATATCACCAATAATATTTTTTACATCCTCAATTTTTCTGTGACTTTTGCCCCTGTTTAAATGGTATAATTCAACACCCGATTTAACTGCCAGTTTCGAAACCGCTGAACTAATTATACCTGTTCCTCCAATAAAAAGTACTTTCATAATGTTTAAAATTTCAAATTAGTGATTTAATAAAATCTTCATTAAATGTTCGGCTGTCAGTTCTCCTTTAAGTTTTATTCTGTCCCCTGGAGTTCCGTCACCAACCTCATAAGTAACAGCTTCAGCTCCAAATTCGTCAAAGATTGAAGTGGTCGAGTTAATTTTGGCTGCATCTATTTCATTCGGTCGGATATTAGGGGTGTAATCCGGAATTTCATTTCCCATTGCGGAAATTACTTTGGGAACCAGGCCGGGTAAATTCCCTTTTAATTCAGGAGAAATCGTATAATAAATGTCGTGGAATGTTGAATGAAAATCAATGGCAAAATAAAACTTACTTCCGTTTTTGATTTGTTCTTTCATAAATTTTCTAACTGCCTGTGTTTCCGGTTGATTAAATTTTTCCCAATCCCGGTTTAGATCTATTCCTCCTGCATTATGCCGCCAGTGTCCGTTATCTACACCATCAGGATTTATACATGGTACTACCAAAATTTTGTATTCTTTTCTAAAGTTATCAGAAAGATTATCGTTTGCAGTAAGTCTTTCTACAAATGCTTTCATTGCTAACCAACCAGTAACTTCGGGAGGATGTTGCCGGGATAAAACCATTATCATTTTTTTACTCTCAGTATTGCCAATTTGTAACGAATAAATTGGCCTGTTTTCTTTGCTTTTACCTATCTCACTCATCGTTACAAAGGTTTTTTTTGCTAATTCAGCAGACCAATGATTTACGTCTTTTGAAACGATTAATTCCTGTGCAGCTACCCATAAAGTATCAGTACCTAACTTAAGATTTAAATCACAGAATTTACCTCTTTCGCCTTTATTTATAGACGCAGTATCAGCCAAAAACAATGTCGAATCCAAATTTGCCCATGTTTTTCCATTGTTGCTGATTTTTGGATAATAACGATGTCCAACACCCTCATTATATGTGATTTTTAGTTGAATGTTTTTTGGAATTTCTGACCAGATTTTAAAAGCATACCATGGACTTGCATTAATGGGAGTATTTTCAGGTGTGATTAATACGGTAACTTCATCATCTCCTGTTAAAGCCACACCATTCAGCCGGGCACCATCAAATTCATTTGAACAATAAATACCATTTCCTAAATCAAAGGTTTTCTTTAACTGGTATTGGATTGGACGTGTTAATGTACTTACCCTTTTTATTGGTGCTTGTCCTTTCCATACCGTCTCCCTGGATTTACATGAAAAAAGGACAATCCATGCTGACAAAAAGAAAAGTAAATATTTGATTTTTAGATTTCTCATCGGTTTTATGGTTATTTAAAATAATGTTTTAAAAAGCATTTAAATAATTACAGGATGGTAGTTTTATTCATTTAACAGCTCCTCAATCAATTGCCTGGTTTCCTTTTTATAATGGTCATAATTATCCCCTGTTCCCGGGCCTGAAAAACCAGTATGAATTTCCCTGATTTCTCCTTTTCTGTCAATAAAAATGGCAGTTGGATACGAAATAATTTTATTTAACATCGGTAAAGATTTTGCCGCTTCAGTTTTATTGGCAGGGCCTGCAAGCAATAATTCGTATGGAACATTCAGATCATTCCTGAAACGATTAATCCTGGTTTTGAAATATTCAAATTCATTTTTGGTTTCAAAATCCAATCCAATAATTTCCAGACCTTTTACATTGTATTTATTGTATAACTCAACCAGATATCTTGTTTCATCCATACAGTTAGGGCACCAGGTTCCAAAAATCTGCACAATCACAACTTTGTTTTTAAATTTCTCATCATCCAAAGAAATGGTCTCACCATTGTCATTGGGAAAGGAAAATGAAAGTTTGTCGAAACCGGATTTAATGTAGGTGAGTTTTTTCATATCTCCCAAAACCGGATTATCTGTTCTTTCCGCTATCCAGGATTGTTTCCATGTATCTCCCGAATAAAACATTCCTTCCAGTTTTCCATCGGTTTGAGTGGCAGTAAACAGAAAAGCATGGGCGCCATCAAAACACGACATTTGCATTCGATTACCATTTACAACTCCCTCGAGATAACGAAAATCACCTACTTCAGTTTGAAATGTTCCGGTAATCAAATTTTTGTTTTGAGTGAAAACTCCAACAGCATCACTGCTTCTTTCGCCACTTCCAAAGGTGGCCTTCCAGTTTCCTGAAAATTGTGTAGTGGGGGGATTTGAAACTGAAAACCGGTTTTCTTCATCAAACCGGGCTATAAAGGGAATAGGTGAAATCTTGGTTTTATTGTAATTGTAATAATCACCGGTAATTGAGTTTTTAAAAAATTTGCCTTTAAACTCAGAACCAAAAACGGGCATTTTTATAAAAACAGAATCTTCTTTGTACGAAATTTCTTTTACTTCTATTCTTTCGTCTGCATTTTTTATAATCAACTCATTTGCACTTACAACCTCGACATTAAAAGGAATTTTTAAATCCCGGTTTTCATTGTCGACATAGAGTTCAAAAAGCCAATTGCCGGATTTTAGTTCGGATTTTGTGCCTGGAGAATCGCAAGAAAAAAATAAAAGTAATAAAACCAGAAGTATAAGATTTTTCATAAAGCGAGCTATTTTTGCTAAAACTAAACAATTTCATTCAAAACACTATTTTTGAATCAAAATTGAAAAAGAACTTTTCATGCAAAAAATACACGTCGGATTTTTGGGTGCAGGCGGAATTGCACAGGCTCATGTTTATTCAATTCAGGCTTTGCCATTTTATTATAAAGAAGTTCCTCAAATTGTACTTGAATCTGTCGCCTCTGCAAGGGAGGAAAGCAGAACAGGCTTTGCTCAAAAATTTGGTTTTAATCAGGCGCAATCCGTTGAAGAATTTTCTAAAAATGAACGGTTAGAAGCCGTGTATATTCTTGGGCCAAACAAAATTCATTTCGAACATTTTAAAATGGCTTTAAAAATGCCCAAGGTAAAATCAATCTATCTTGAAAAACCGGTTTGCTCGTCCCTGGAAGAAGAGGAGAAAATGAAAGAGCTTTTAGAGAAACATGGTGCTTCTGTAAAAATTCAGGTGGGTTTTCAGTATCCTCAAACCTCTTCGGTTCGGGAAGCAATTAAATTTTGGAAGTCCGGGAAACTGGGCAATCCCATTCATTTCGATTTAAAGTATTACCACGGCGATTATTTGCAATCGGCTTATCGCGAAAAGCGGGTAACCCGTTTAACTCCGGCACCCGACGGTGGAGCCATGGCAGATTTGGGTTCTCATGGAGTAAGTTTGCTGATGGCATTTTTGGGCGAAGATTTAGAAATAACCGGGGCTTTGCAAGGAGGTAGTTTTGATGATGTACCTGCCGGTTCCGATTTATTTAGTTCGCTTTCTTTAGTTGAATCAAAAACAGGGGCAGTTGGAAACATGTCAGCAAGCAGGATAAGTTCGGGTACAGGAGATTTGGTACATCTCGAGATTTATGCTGAAAAGGGAGCAATTCGATATTCGTCGCACAACTCTGAATATTTTGAATATTATTTGGAAGGTTCAAATCAATGGGTAAAACAGATGGTGGGCAGCAATTACAAGCCTGTTACCAGTTTCCCGTCAGGACATGTTCCTCCGGGCTGGTTGCGTTCGATGGTGCATGCACATTATCGGTTTTTTACCGGCGATGATGCGGAATCCTTTAATACCGATTTGAATCATGGGCTGGCAGTTCAACGAATTGTTCGTGAAACGGCTGAGCATTTATCGGAGTTCAGAAAAAAGTGGAATAACTAAATATAAAAAAATCAATGTGGAAGCGTCCCTCTTTTTCAAAGGGGGTGGCCGACTCAGGAGGTCGGGGGATTAACGATAGTTATGTGAGATTTAGTTTTTAAATAAAAGATTTAATCCCCCTTTATTTCCCCCTTTTCAAAGGGGGACGAAACAAAACAGAGTAAAAAAATGGTGAGTAGAAAAAGTGGAATATTATTACATATTACTTCCCTGCCGGGAAAAGATGGAACAGGAACTTTTGGGAAGGATGCATACAAATTTGTAGATATACTTTCAAAGGCAAAACAAAAACTCTGGCAAATTCTGCCGCTTGGTCAGGTTGGGTTTGGTGATTCTCCTTACCAGTGCTATTCGGCTTTTGCAGGTAATATTCAGCTTATCGATTTGGAGTTTCTGGTTGAAGATGGCTGGCTTGAAAAAAGGGATATCAAAGCACCTGCTTTTAGCAAATCCAAAGCGGAGTTTACAAAAGCTGCGGAATGGAAAAAACCGGTGTTCAAAAAGGCTTACGAAAATTTCCAAAAAAATACCAAACCTTTTATTGAAGAGTATCTTTATTTTCAATACGAACACAATTGGTGGCTAAACGATTTTACCCTTTTTATGGCATTAAAAGAATTTTTAAAAGGCGAATCGTGGAATAACTGGCCAAAAGAAATTAAGTTCAGAGAACCAAAGGCACTGGAGAAATACAGCAAAAAACTTCACGAAGAAATTGACTTGTGGAAATTTATGCAATGGCAGTTTTTCAGACAGTGGCATCGCTTAAAAGATTATGCCAACTCAAAAGGTATAGAAATTATAGGGGATGTCCCACTTTATGTTTCCAATGACAGTGCTGATGTTTGGGCAAATACCGATATTTTTCATTTGGATGAAAATCTGGAACCCACAGAAGTTGGTGGAGTTCCTCCTGATTATTTTAGCAAAACAGGGCAGCTATGGGGAAACCCGGTGTTTAACTGGCAACGGCTCGAGGAGCGTCAGTTTGACTGGTGGTTATCGCGACTTCATTTTAATACCAATATGTTTAACCTGGTTCGGATTGATCATTTTCGGGGACTGGAATCCTATTGGTCGATCCCGGCAGGCGAAAAAACTGCCATAAATGGAAAGTGGGTGAATGCCAAAGGTTTTGAGTTGTTGGCAAAGTTTAGAGATGAATATGGTGGATTACCTTTTATCGCCGAAGACCTGGGTTTGATAACTCCTGAAGTTGAAAAGCTTCGTGATGATTTGCACCTAACCGGAATAAAAGTGCTTCAATTTGCATTTGGCTCAGACTCTACCAATGTAAATCTGCCACACAATTATAAAACCAATTTCCTGGTTTGTACCGGAACACATGATAATGACACTACTTTGGGTTGGTTAAATTCAGCAAAAGGAAAAGAGAAAAAAATGATTCAAAAATATATTAGTGAAACTGAGAAGAATTTGTCCAAAACAATTGAAATGGTGTTTGCATCGACGGCCAAAATGGCGATAATTCCAATGCAGGATATTCTCGGCCTGGGAACGGAAGCGCGAATGAATACTCCCGGTACACCATCAGGAAACTGGCACTGGCGTTTTGAATGGAAACAACTGAAGCGAGAACAATTAAAAAATTTGAAAGATTTGACGGAGACGTATAACCGATAAATATTATACCTGAAAATCCCTTAAGTGTAATTATTACATTATGCACGTCATTCTGAATTTATTTCAGAATCTTATCATGATTGAATACAGGAGCTTAAAGAGAACCTGAAACAAGTTCAGGTTGACGTTCATCTATAATATGATGGATTACGGTCATTTAAAAATTGAATTATCAGAATCATTTTTACAAATTCTGATTCGATTCAAATTTAATTTCAATAAGTTTACTGTTTAATTTTGAAACTTGTTACTAACCTTGACGACAAAATCAACAAACCCAATAAAAGTTCATTCCATTTTAATCAGCATATTTTTGTTATGCATTACTGTAAAAGGATTTTCAGAAGTTAATAAATTAGATATTAACGAACGTAAACAGTTTTTTTATCAATCAATTGATCAACTCAATTCTACCCAAAACAATCCAAAACTTGGTGTGTGGTTAAGGCCATATATTAAGTATGATTCCGGGTTAATGGATACCTACTACAAGGAGTTACTTTCCGGTTATCAAAATAAGGAAAATCAGCTTAATTCAAATCAGAAGATAAAATGGTTATATGAGCTTGCATTTATTCAAACCGATTACGATTCTTTACATTTAGCACAAAAGTCGCTTAAAAAAGCACTAATGCTAACAAACAAAGAAAAATATCTTGATGTTTATTTGGCTCTTCGTTTACAACTGGCTTATGTACATCGTCAGTTAAATCAGTGGGCTTTGGCGAAAGATATTCTTGTTGAATTGGTTGATCTGGCAATTCAAAATAACAATAGAAAAAAAGAGATTCACTTTAAATATTGGTTGGCGGAGATTCTTTCAAACCTTGGGGAATACGATGAAGCACTTGTACTGGCAAATGAGCTTTATGAAGAATCGATGGCGGTAGGGGATTCAGTAAATTCCTGTTACAATTTAATTCAGTTGGGAAATGTTTCCGCTTTTATTGATAACGATACCAGCTATTTCGAATATTACCGCAAAGCAATAAATCTTGCCAACAATACCCAAAGCAGGAACATACAAGGAGTAACGCTTATGGTCGTAGGGAGTGCCTATTTCAAAACTGAAGAATATAAATTGGCCTTAAGTTATCTTGAAAGAAGCCTGGAATTTGAGAACGATTTAACAACCCGAGAAAAAATTAATCTTTATGTTGAACTTTGCAACGCCTATTTGGAAGAAGATAAAATAGAGCTTGCCAAAAAATATATCGATTTAGCATCTGTTACAGTTAAAGATGTTAGGGGATATTTATATCCCTCAAAAGTTAAAATTGGCCTGGCAAATTATTATCAAAAAACTGCTTCTTATAATTTGGCATTATCTCGTTATAAAGAAATTGCGGAGGTTTTAAAAAAGTATAACAATTTCAAGGAATTGTCCGGGATTTACAAAAAAATGTCGGATGTAAATGCAAAACTTGAAAACTATGAACTTGCTTTAATTTATCTCGACTCATCTCAATATTTCAACAATAAACTGGTCGAAAAAAACAATACCAACATAATTGCCAAAGCAAGGGCGGAAACCGATTATTTTATACAAAAAGCTGAAATATCTGATCTGCTTGCCTCAAATAAAATAGATAAGGAAAAAAACAAAAGACTCAAATTATTCATCGTTGCTCTTGCTGTATTTTTAGTGTGTATTGTATTGTTTTATATCATTAGCAGACGCCAGTTACTAAAAATCAGAGAATCACATATAAACCTGGTCAAACGTAACCTTGAACTAGATCAGGCAAACAAAAAATTGTTTCTGGGTGAAAATAACAATGAGACCAAATCTGTTTCGATTGAGAACCGGAAAATGAATGAACTCTACAAAGAATTAAATATCTTGTTATATAAAAAAGAAATATATATTAATCCCGACCTTTCGCTGGTGATTCTGGCACAAAAACTAAATACCAATACATCCTATCTTTCAGCCGTTATTAATCAGAAATATAACAGCAATTTTAAAACACTTTTAAATAAGTTAAGGGTAAACAAAGCCAAAGAAATACTGGTAAACAAAGAGTTTGAAAATTACAGCATGGAAGGAATTGCCAACGAAGTAGGTTTTAAATCGCGGTCCGGTTTTTATCAATCGTTTAAATTGTTTACAGGGCTTACACCGACCCAGTATGTAGCCAATTATCAAAGACTGGCAAATTCAAAGGCGGTTTGAATGATTCAGTTTTTAAAGATTATATTTTTAGATTACTTGCTTGCCAGAAACCCGGATACTTCCACATTGTCCTGTTTTATAAAACAGGACTACTAATTCTTGTAAACCTAACTGTTCTTTGTTTTTTTTGTTCAGAATTTAATATTCAACAATCAGTTTTACTCCCGGGTTATGAGAACCATAAAAAATGAGAAAGAAATTTTAACGATGCTAGATAAACTTCTGGGAAAACAAAAAATATATAAAAACCAAAAACTATCCTTAATAAACCTGTCGAAAGAACTTAATACCAATACTTCTTATCTGTCAACCATAATCAACACACACTACCATTGCAACTTTAAAACTTTAATTAACCAATTAAGGATAGATGAGGCCTGTATAATAATGATGAAAAATAAACACCAATCTTTAAGTATAAAAGGTATTGCCGAAGAAGTAGGGTTTAAATCTCGCTCCAGATTTTATCTTGCCTTTAAAAAATACACAGGATTATCACCTTTACAATATATTTCAAATAGAAGTAAATAGATTTAAAAACGCATTTCAAAAAGCATATAAACCTAATCTCACAAAATCAACCACAATGAAGAAATTTGTATTACTTTCAATCGTCACTCTAATATTTGCCAACTTTTTAATTGCACAAACCGAACTTTTATCGAATCCAGATTTTAATAATGGAACAAATGGTTGGTGGTCGAACGGAGCAGATGTTTCTGCCAGCAATGGAAAAGTATTTGTTAACATTACCAACCCTGGTACTAATAGCTGGGATATACAGCTAGGCCAGGGTGGACTAACACTAAAAAAAGACCATAAGTATATCCTTTGCTGGCGTGCAAAACGCGAAAGTGGTTCCTTGAGTTTTGGTGTTCAGCTGGGAGAAGAACCATGGACGTCTTATATGAATGATACACCAGATAATTTTAGTGACGACTGGAAAGAAAACTGTATTGAATATATCCATAACGACCATGATGTTAGCAATATAGGGATAACCGTAAATATGGGTGGTAACGATGCAAATGCCACTTTCGAATATATTTCGCTAAAAGAAGAAAAAGTAAATGATAAGGTAGAACCCATCGCTGATTTTATTGGAAAATCATTTTCACATCCCGGTAATATGGAACTTAAAAACGTTCCTCAGTTTGTATGTTTGAGTTTTGATGACAATGCTTTTGCCGATGGAGTTGAGTGGTTGTGCAAGGAAGCTGAAGACCTAAAGAATCCTAATGGAAATAATATTGGGTTATCGTTTTACTCAAACAGTACTTCGTTACAAACCGATAAGGAATTGGTTAATATATTCAATAAATATCTGGCAACACCAAATTCTCCTCACGAACTTGGTAATCATACATACGATCATCCGCAGCTTGAACCGGGAAGATCTGTAAACGAATGGAAAAACATCATTCAAAAAGGGATGGATTCCTTGGCGCACTACACCAATATTTCTTTAGCCAAATTGCAGCAGTCCGGTTTTAGGGCTCCTTATCTTGGAATCAATGAAGAATTGTTTACTGCTTTAAACGAAATGGGTATACGGTACGACCATTCAACTATCTCTTATTTAAACGAAAGCAACGA
>ENA-ORCQ01000265-ORCQ01000265.1-marine-metagenome-genome-assembly--contig:-NODE-265-length-17651-cov-3.821156_pt1 | contig 17651 bp, 13 predicted proteins | sample MGYA00237780_ERZ508510 | MGnify/ENA primary metagenome ERZ508510 (study PRJEB26181, sample SAMN06268981) | marine metagenome | isolation source: Tt an E2 anaerobic enrichment on eucalyptus from sediment...
CATCCGTTGGGGGCCACTGGCATCGGCCAGCTGTTTGAGCTTGTTACGCAGCTACGTGGCGAAGCGGGCGAGCGCCAGGTTGTGGGCGCGCGCCATGCGATTCAGGAAAATGGGGGCGGCATGCAGGGTGTAGAGGAAGCAGTGCTGGCCGTCCACATTTTGAGCAAGTAGAGAGTGATCAGAAGGTAAATTTGCTTAAGGCTTGCAGGACGGACTGCCAAAGGCAGTCCGTCCTGCAAAGAAATATGCTTAAGCTCTACAGGGGCGAATTACCCTAGAGGGGGCACTCACCCCTTGAAAAAGCATCCGCCGGAGTGAAGACGTTTGTCGTTACGGCGATGTCTTCTTGCCCGTGGTCCTCAAGTTGAGTCACGCAAACCACCTTCCATACTGCCTTTGATATCGGGGGTGGATCAGGATCCTGCAGTTCGATACGGCTGACCGACGCGTGCTTTAGCCAAAGTTGTCGCTGGCTTACTGCGTTCGATTGCACAGTAGGCGTAATACATCGCCATCGCCAGGAACGCCCAGGTGGACAGAGCCGCTATGAAGAACAGCGTCTGATCGGCATCGTCCCCGGGAATCTCGAAAAAGTCGTAGATCGTTGCGATGGTCTGGCCAGCCACCATTGCAACGAGCATGCTCCAGCCGTGCAGGCGTTCCCCGACCTTGAACAGTCGCCAGGCAAAATAGAGGAGGAAACAGGAGAAAAGACTCCACATCACGAGATAGAACCAGGGTTTGATGCTTTCTACCGCATGCACCAGTGCGCTTTCTCCAAACTGTCCCAGGATGTGGCGATTTTCCGGTGCCACTACAATCAGGATGCCCGCGGCGGCGAAACCGCCAGCGAACCAAAGAATATCCGCTGTTTTTGACGGGTGGTAAGCATGTGTGACGGCCATTAAGCCCGCCATGCCGATCAATGGGATGCCGACGGCTCTGGAGAAAGCATCTAGATACATCGCATTTCCGTAAAGGGTAAGCGAAACACCTTCGAAACCCGGAACGCTGAACAGGAGTGCAGAGAACAACAGGTTCGTGGCCGAGATGGCGACGATCCAACACTCGAGGCCGAGAAGATAGTTTCTTTTCTTGAGAAACTTCCAGCCGTAGATGGTGCCGGCAGCGATTAGGAGAATATCGGCGACGAGGAAGCAAATTGTTTTGTACTCTTCCATAACTACTCCTGAAAAATAAGGGAATGGCTGGAAGTGCGCAGACTTCGCACTTCATAGGGGTAATGATTATCCAAGTCCGAGGCGTCGCCTTCGGCTAATGGCCGCGACACGCATGTACTCAGCAGTGAATCGAAGCGCGGCCACAAGACCGGGGAGTGGGGGGAATCGCTTCTGCGACGCCTGCCCATTTTGCCCCTCATTGGCAACAAACCATTGTTTGGTCAGGTCGGTTTCGCGCTGCAAGGCGAGGTCCGCCAGAATCCGACCGTAGTTGTGCGAGTTCACAACACCCGCACCGCCGTAGCCGAAGGCGTAGGAAAGGCGTTCGCCATTGAGTGCACCAACCTGCGGTCTCACGTCGAACGGAAGTGAGCAGGCGCTGCTCCAACGCTGGGCTATCGGTACGTTCTTGAAGGCAGGAAAAACACTTCGGAACAGGCGCTCACCTGCATCATAGAATTGGGTTCGATGTGCCTCGTCCATCGAGCGGCCACGGCCTAGATAGACATCGCAGAGGTTGAACTGCAGCCGGCCATCGACCGTGGTCCGGCAGGTAAACGGGACATAAAACGTCTTATCGTAAACCTGGTTCCAGCGAATCGTAGCCCATTGTTTTTCTGACAGTGGCTCGGTGATCAGTTGGTAGATATGTACTGGCATTTGTGCTCGCTGCAGGCCAAGCAGTGGCGGAAGCAGGTGTGTAAAACCATTGGCTGCCAGCACCAGGTGTCGAGCTCGCAGTACGCCTTGCGGCGTTTTGAGTGTGTAGCGGGTGCCATCGTCTTCCAGGTTAAGTACGGGAGTCTGTTCGTAGACGTGGGCTCCCGCCTCCGTGGCAACACGTTTTAATTCGCGTACATGCTTGACCGGATTTATTTGGCCCGAATGGAGTAGGCGACACCCACCTGAATAGACATCATTATTTAGAAGCTGGCCGATCGCGGCCCGATCCAGAACTTCACAATCGCTTGCGCGCGGTTGGTTAGTCCAATAGTTAACTATTTTCTCGAGTCCTTTTTCATGCCCCTTTAACGTGGTGATGATGGTGCTGCAGGGCTCGTAGTCACTGTCCATTTTTTCCCGGGCTATCATCTCTCGCAGATGATCAAGGCCAGTCCAGGCGAAATCCTGAAGTTCCTGCAATTTATTCTGCCCATACAGCAGTCGCGCCGACTCGTTATCAATCGATGCATAGGGGACGGTCCAGCCGGAAGTGCGCCCGCTGGCGCCAAAGCCGACGCACTCGCTTTCTACCACCGCGACAGATACGGAAGGATCGGCCTTGCGGGCGCTATAGGCAGTCGATAGGCCAGTAAATCCACCCCCAATTACCGCAATGTCGACGTCAATGGCGCATTGCAGTGGCAGTGAGGGCTCGTACTCGCCGGAGTTCGCCAACCAGAATGATTTTCCGGCATGGCGAGGAATGCTGTTCATCGAGTTTGTCTCCTGAATTCCTGAGCTCGTTTGGGGTGGATCTGATAAAGCTGAAATCCAATGCTGTGTGTACCATGCCTGCCAACGCCGCTGCCCAAGTGCTGTAGGAGTCAACGGCGGGGCGGTTCGTGATCTCAGCTGCGGTCGATTATGACCAGTTCATCTACTGACCTTGGCGGCTTGGGTACTCGGCAATAGGGTAGGAAAGCAGCGAAAAACTCGTCCGGATCGAGGATGGTTTCTGGGGCGTGCACGCCGGTCTGCTTGATTTTTCCGTCAAGATACAGGCGCAGGGCTACCGCCATGGGGATGCCGGTACAGGCACCCATGTCGTATGCGGGAGCCGCCATCAATGCGCAGGCCACAGAGGCTGGTTTGCCATTCTTAAGGCCCTCTGCGAGGGCAAATGCTTCGGGCAGTTTCACGGCTCGCCGCAGCTTGCCAAACAGGATCTTCAGTAGCCCGCCCAGTCCGATGATGCCTGAGACGTTCTGCTGCGCAAGGCGGTCAGCGGCCTCTTCCACGGTAAGCTGGCCCTGGTTCACCTTGTTTGCCAGGCCTCCCAGAAAAAGCTGCAGCTCGGGCCCCAAAACCATCAGGTTTGGCGCTTCGGCAAGTTCTGGAAAGTTGTAGCCGAGCGTTATCGCTTCAGGATGACCTACCCGATAAAGGTCGCGCTTTCCGCGCCCTGGATAGTGCACTGTCACCGGCTCCATCGGTTTGCGAGATGAAGGGGCACCCCGTTCATATACTGGAACGGTACCGCTCAACTGTTCCAGCCAATGTACGTAGGCAGCTGCCGCCTTTTCCTTTTTTTGACCCATTTCGGCAGCGGCGGTGTCGCCGTCTACATTCCAGACGGTGGTCAAGCGCTCGACGGAGTCCAGCTCACGATAGGCTTTTAGCGCCAGCAGGTTTGTGACACCGGGACTTATTCCGATGCCAACCACGGCCACGCTACCGGTTTCCCGTGCGTAGGCATCAAGCTTGAGCATATCCAGCGTTGGTTCTGGATCGTCACAAATATCGAAGTAGGGGCGGCCGGATGCCAGCACCGCCTTGAGCACCGGAATGCCGAATCGGAAGAACGGTCCAGAGGTGTTCAGAACGGCATCTGAAGCATCAATAGCTCGTGCCAGGGCAAACTCATCCATGATGTCGAGAGTAAGAGCTACTGCCTTCTCCCCAATTTCTTTTACCGCCGCTTTTGCCGCCGCGGGATTAATGTCCGCAATTGTGATCTGTTTAACTTCCGGGAAGTCCCGAACTGCGTGAAGCGCGGCGCGACCCATCGCTCCAGCGCCGCCAATCGCCAGTATATTCATGCCTCTCTCCTCGAAAAGATAACCGCCGTTTTTTTATTTCGATTGCCAATCTAGCAATTATTCCATTTTAACACAACGCATGTTATGTTTAAGTTGGATGGCTGGCCTGTGAGGCGGCACTTCTACAACTAATAAAAGTAATTTCCGAGCGGTTCCGGCCGCGTGAGACAGGAGATGGAATAATCATGAACACTCAGAAAGCCCTGCGTTCGGTGGCATCGACTGCCCCCACCACTGAGATTCTGGATATCGTCGCGACCGATGGCGGCGTGATCATCAAGAACTTTCTAACGGCCGAGCAGATTGCACGATTCAATGCCGAGGTTGATGAGCCCATGGCGGCACTGGCACCGGGGTCAAAGCACGATCACGAGCTGATTGCCGAATTTCACGGCAAGAACACGAAAAGGCTGACCAACCTGGTCAATCACAGCAGAACCTTTCGGGAGGAGATTCTCGACAAGGATCTGGTTCACGATCTTTGCGATGCCAAATTTCTCGAAGAATCAGGTACCTACTGGATGACCACCGCACAGCTCATTGAAATCGGCCCGGGCAACAAGGCCCAGATGCTTCACCGTGACCTCGAGAACTGGTACCCATTCGTGGCGCTGGGGCCCAACGGACCGGAGGTAACAGTCAATTTTCTGATTGCATTTACCGACTTCACCGAAGAAAACGGCGCTACCCGCGTGATTCCTGGCAGTCACCAGTGGGAAGACTTCGCAGACAGAGGCACTCCGGAATCGACGATCCCCGTTGCCATGGAAGCCGGTGACGCGTTTTTCTACACAGGAAAGGTCGTGCATGGTGGCGGCGAAAACAAGACTACCGATCAGTATCGACGCGGACTGGCCTTTGCGTTCAACCCTGGCTTCCTGACCGGAGAAGAGGCCTATCCGTTCCTCGTGAATCTAGAGACTGCTCGAACGCTTTCTCCCCGAGTTCAGCGGCTTCTCGGTTTCCGCTCGCAATATCCCGCTGGCTCCCCGGGCCTCTGGCAGGTGGATTACAGCGAGCTGGGTGACCACCTGGAACTGTAATGTTAACTCACCACGGTTTTCTCCAAGACGCCTGCCCTGGCCCGAACGGGGCATGGCAGCTGCGGGGGCAGGGACATGAGCAGCTTAATTCGTGCAACTAACCTGTGGGGATACGACGATCTTGTCCGGGAGCTGGGAGGCGATCCTGCCCATTTTCTTGATCGCTTTCATATCCCGGTCGACAGGCAGCGGAGAGACGATTCGTTCATCCTGTACCGAAATGCAGGTCTGTTGCTTGAGGCAACGGCCATTGAACTGGACTGTCCGGACTTCGGGTTACGACTTGCGAAGTGGCAGGGGCTGGAAATTCTCGGAGCCATCGCGGTAATTGCCAGAAACTCCCATACCGTGCTTGATGCCATGAAAGCGATCGCGGGATACCTCTATTTCCATAGTCCGGCTTTAACACTGCACATTTCGGAATCAATCCACAGCAACACTCTTCGGCTCAAGTACCAGATCTCAGAGCTGTCGCCACCCCAGTTGCGTCAGTCCTACGAACTCAGCATGGCCAATGGCCTTCATATTCTGAAAATGTTGGCAGGCGAGGACGCTTGCCCGACAGCCGTTTCTTTTCTCCATGGTCGGGTCAGTTCTCCCCGGATCTACGAGGAATATTTCGGGTGCGAGGTGCGTTTCGGGCAACACTGGTGTGGACAGGAAATGTCCGCAACTGTGGCACAATCAGCGATCGATCACGCGGACCCGCAGACCCTGTACTACGCCAGGAAGTACTTGGAATCGAGCTTCCCTGGTGCTGCCCCACTTTGTGGCAGGGTATCCGAACTGATTCGCCGACTGCTTCCTACCGGACAGTGCAGTGCGCAGACCATTGCGAGGGAACTTGCAATGCATCCACGTACGCTTCAAAGGAAACTTGCGGTCGAGGATTGCCGGTATGAGCAGTTGCTGGACGATGAGCGACGTTGCATGGCCGAGCGCTATCTAGGCGATTCGGGTTTTTTCATGGTTCAGATTGCGGGGCTTCTTGGCTACACCGAACAGAGTACTTTCAGCCGAGCCTGCCGGCGTTGGTTCGGCACCACGCCGAAAAAGTACAGGGAGCGACTGGGAGCCGCCGCTCCCCGGGAGTTCGAGCCGGGCGACTAGAAGTACATCTTCCGGACCATCACCGGCAAGAGGCCGGCCGACGCCTTCAGAAAGTCCCACACGGACCGGGGCGCAACCAGGTGCAGGGCGTGGCGAAGGGCGTTATAGGTTGCGCGATCCTGCGGGTACCACCAGAGGTTCCGTTTGGCTCCAAGCCAATCCCAGTTGACCACTTTGGTTTTGGTCATCTCCTTCAGGCCTTCCGGGCCATGGGTTCGACCGATACCGGATTCATCCGGCCCACCCCATGGTATGTCAGACATTGCGTGAGTGTAGAGATGATCGTTGATGTTGACTACGCCACCCTTGATTATATTCGCCATTTCCTTTCCTTTGCGCGTATCGCGGGTCCAGATGGAGGCGGTGAGTGCCATCGGTGACTGGTTGGCCAGTTCGATAGCCTCTTCTTCGGTGCGAAAGGGCATGACCGGTAGTATGGGGCCAAAGGTCTCCTCACGCATCAACCTCATACCATGATGCACCTCTGTTACCAGAGTTGCTGCATGAAAATGTCCCTGGCCCTCGCTCGGGCCCACAGATTGAGCAACAACCTTCGCACCTGCCACGACTGCCTCAGCCAATTGCTGTTCAACGGTATGAAGCTGGCTGGCTGTGGTCATTGAGCCAATATCCACGGTGCAATCGTCGTCCGGAACTCCGTGGCACAGGGCGCGGGTACGTTCCGCAAGCAAATCCACGAAAATATCGTAGACAGCTTCGTCTACGTAAATTCTCTCAACACCGCCGCAGGATTGGCCTGCATTCTGATAGCCGGCCCAGACTGCTCCATTGGCTGCGCGCTCAAGGTCGGCGTCTTTCAGAACGATCATCGGGTCTTTACCACCTAGTTCCAGGGAAACCGGTGTCAGCGTCTCGGCTGCCTGAGCCATCAACTGCTTGCCGGTGGGCACTGAACCGGTAAAAAACAGCTTGTCTATTCCGTTATCGAACATGGCGGTGGAAACGCGGCTACCAGATCCGACGATATGACTGAACAGTCCTTCAGGCAGTTCGCCGGCGGCGATAATCTCTTCGATAGCCTTTCCCACCAGAGGTGTGGCCGCAGCGACCTTGAGCACGACAGCGTTCCCGGCCATCAGCCCCATGAGAATCTCGCCAAAAGGAATGGACAGTGGATAGTTCCACGGGCTTATGATGCCTACAACGCCCAACGGCTCATAACGAACCTCCGAACGTTTACCGATCCAAAGCAGGCTTGACGGGCCCCGACGCTCAGGTGCCAGCACTTTAGCCGCGTTCTTGCCGTACCAATCGCAGGCTAATTGACAGGGTAAAATTTCGGTGACCAAGGCATCTACACGGGTTTTACCGTTGCTATCGCTGACAAGGCGCGCGAGATCGTCAGCGTTGTCGCGAATGTAGTCGCGCATTTTCCTGACGTGGTTTCGTCGCTGCGCAAAACTCTGGTTTGCCCAAATTTTCTGTGCCCGACGGGCCTGACTGAAAATCGAGACATAGTTGTCTTCGGGGGTATTGGGAACCTTCCCAAGGACAGCTCCGGTTGCCGGATTCGGGGCTACGGTGAACTTCCCGTTCATGGTTTCGTAGTCAACAGCTTGGTTCATAGTGGGCTTCCTTAATGATTTCGTCGCGTGAGGGAATAAAGCTCATCGCTCGCTCGGCCAGAGCTGTAATGGTCAGGCTTGGATTGACGCCGAGGTTAGCTCCAAGCATGGAACCGTCGATCACATAAAGATTCTGGTAATTGAAGACCCGGTTTTGGGCATCAATCACACCTCGCTGGGGAGAGTCGGCCATGGCGCACCCACCCATGCAGTGAGCCGTAAAGGGCACATTGAAGAACACCTCTGTAGCAGTGGTGAACGGAATGCCATCGAAATGGGCAGCCATCTTTCTGGTGAATTCATTGGCTTGGGGTATGTTAGTTGGGATCTTCTTCCCCTCGCTGCACAGCATTTTGGAGAACGGCCAGTACCAGCGCCGCTTCAGGCGCATGTTCAGAGAGGCATCAAGGGTCTGCATGACAAGGAATATCAGTGATTGACGAGCCCAACCGAACGGACTGACTGCTCGGGCAAAGGTTATCGGATGGCGTAGCATCGCCCAGAACCAGTGGAGAATGCGCATGGGGCCTTTGCCCCCGACCATCAGTGTTGCCAGGGTGCTGTTCAGGTCCTGACCATTTCCGTACCGTGTAGCCTCGATGTGGGTGTGCTCATCAATGTGAATGCCGGAGCCAATAGCGACGCCTTCGCTCATATTCACGTCCTTGCCCGGAAAACGAATACCCACAACCGATTCGGCGTTGGTTCGCACGCGATTACCCAGATCGTTGGAGATCTTCGGTAGGGACCCGTTCTGTTTCAGTTTAAAAAGCAGTTCTTGTGTGCCGAGTGATGAGGCGGCAAAAACCACAGACCGAGCACGAAAGGTGCGGCGTTGCTTCCGGATCCACGCGGTTGACCGCTCAGTGACGACTTCATAGCCAGCCGAGCCGTCAGCTTTACCTTCCAACGGACGCACGTCGATCACTCGTGTTTCGGCATAGACCTTGGCGCCGTTTTTCTCGGCGAAGAACAGATAGTTCTTGTCGAGCGTGTTCTTCGCATTGTACTTGCACCCGGTCATACAGCCGCCGCAGCCGGTGCAGGTGCCCCGAGCCGGGCCTTCGCCGCCGAAATAGGGGTCCGCGTATGTTTTGCCTCCGGTTTCGCCCTCGGGCGGGAAGAACGTGGCAACACGAGTGGGCTTATAGGTGTGGCCAACGCCCTCAAGTTCGGCCATTTCTTTCAGCAGATGGTCAGCGGAGCCAAGGATCCTGTTTTCGGTGACACCCAGCATGCGCTCGGCCTCGGCATAGTGGGTGGGCATTTCATTCTTCCAGTCGGAAAGCCCTGCCCAGGTACCTTCCTCCCAGACCGAATCCGGTGGTACCAGCAATGTATTGGCATAGGTAATCGAACCACCGCCCACGGCGTTTCCACAAATGATGGCCACGTGGCGAAAGGGGCGAAGGTTGAAGAAGCCTTTGAGACCGACTTTGGGGCGCCAGTAAAACCGGTGCGCCTTCCAGTTGGTGTCTGGAAAATCCTCGGCCTCCCAGCGCTTGCCCATCTCCATGACGGCAACCGAATAGCCTTTCTCGGTGAGGCGATGCGCTGACACGCTGCCGCCAAAACCGGATCCGATGATCACGTAGTCGAAGTCATAGTGGGGCATATCAGATACTCCAGCCGGTGTGTTTCGCGGCAAACGTGACAATGCGTCTTGCTGCTACAGCTGCCTGGGGCAGGGCAACGATTGTCTGGAACACGTGTGGCAAGGACTCCCATATATCTAACTGCACGGGGATGCCGCTTTCGCTTGCTTTAGCCGCTGCCCGGACTGCATCGTCTCGGATCATTTCCGTACTGCCGACCTGGAACAACATCGGGGGCAAGTCTTTGAAATCTCCGAGCAAGGGAGACACCAAAGGTTCCGAGTACAGTTCCGGCGGAGCGTAGTGATTGCGAATACCCATGGCAAAGTTAGGCGTAAAGAACGGATCACGCCTCGCGTTGATCAAGGCACTTCTCCCGCTCAGGGTGAAATCCAGGAATGGGGAGAGGAGTACCGCGCAGGAAGGCAACGGCAGACCCTCATCCTTGAGCCGGAGCAGGGTGCTCATGGCGAGGTTACCGCCGGCGGAGTCTCCGGCGATCACAATATCTTTGGGTTTGAAGCCTTGCGCCAGAAGCCATCGATATGCCGACAGGCAGTCATCGCTGGCGGCCGGGTAGCGGTGCTCTGGCGAGAGACGGTAATCCACCATCAGCGCCCGGGCTCCGAGCTCTTTGCACCAGGGAGCCACCATATTTGCGTACAGGTCGGGGCTGGAAGCGACAAACGCGCCCCCATGGATATAGAGCAAAACCCGATTCCGTCGAAAGTTTTCGGGAATCAGCCACTCGCAAGCCACTGCCTTACTATCGCTGGACAGACGGGTTGTCCCGGGAATTTGCACGGGTGCGCTGCGGTTAACCTTGCCAACCTGTTTACGAACCGCATCGATGTCAGGCTCTAGGCCAAGACGCCATTTCACCGTCGCGCGAAGCAACAGGTTTAGCAACACATACTTCCAGTGGCCTTTCGCTGGCTTGATATGGTGAGTAAAGGTGGAGTTTTTTGAATAATCAGATACGTCGTTCATCCGTGGAGCCTCATTCCCCGCCGGCTTTGCGAGCAGGCCAGCGATAATCGCTGATCTGTTGGCGCAACGTGAGCTTGCTGAGCTTACCTGTTGCAGTGTGGGGGATATCTTCCACGAACAGCACGTCATCCGGTACGCAGAATTTGGCCACCTTGCCCTGGTAATGGCCGAGAATGTCGTCACGAGTAACCTCAGAACCAGCCTTCCTGACCACGACCAACAACGGGCGCTCATCCCATTTCTCATGGGCCAGGCCTACGGCCGCGGCTTCAGCGACCCCCGGGTGGCTCATTGCAATGTTCTCGAGCTCAATGGAGCTGATCCATTCACCACCAGACTTGATCACGTCTTTTGATCTGTCGGTAATCTGCAGGTAGCCATCGGCATCAAGGTTGGCAACATCGCCAGTCGGGAACCAGCCATCGACCAAGGGGCTTTCATCCCTGTTGTGGTACTCACCGATCACCCAGTGACCTCGAACCATCAGGTCGCCCGAGGTCCGGCCATCTCGGGGCAGCTCGTTGCCATGGTCATCGACGATCTTCAGATCGATGCCAAAGGGCGGCCGCCCCTGCTTGATATCAAGCCGGAAGCGTTCCTCATCGTTCAGCGCCAGGTGCTTTGACTTTGGGGTATTGACGGTGCCAACGGGTGAGAGCTCGGTCATACCCCAGGCGTGCTGAATGTTGATGCCATACTCATGCTTGAAGTTCTGCATGAGCGCCGGAGGGCAGGCCGCGCCACCCACGATCATGCGCTCTATGGAGGAAAGCCTGGATTCTGAGTCGCGGAGATGCTGGAGGACACCAAGCCAGACGGTTGGAACGCCCGCCGAAACGGTCACTCGCTCGTTCTCGAACAGTTCACACAGGCTTTCGCCGTCCATGCCACTGCCCGGCAGCACCAGCTTCGCACCCACGAGGGGAGCGGTGTAGGGAATGCCCCAGGCGTTCACATGGAACATCGGGACAACCGGCAACACCACATCGCGTGCGGACAGGTCCAGGGCATCGGGCAGGGCGCTGGACAGGGCATGGAGCAGCGTTGATCTATGGGAATAAAGCACGCCTTTTGGATTACCCGTGGTACCAGAGGTGTAACACAGGGCGGCGGCGGCGTTTTCGTCCATCTGGGGCCAACTGTAGTTATCGGATTCGTCGGCAATCAGGTCTTCGTAACAGCTCAGGTTGGGCACGTTGATGTCCGGCATATGGGCCCGGTCCGTCATGGCGACCCAGTGCCGGACACCCGGACATTCTGGGGCGATGGCTTCCACCAGCGAGGCGAAGCTGATATCGAAAAAAAGAATCTGGTCAGCAGCGTCGCCCACAATCCAACTGACTTGTTCCGGGAACAGACGAGGGTTCACGGTATGAATGACAGCGCCCATGCCCGAGATGGCGTAATACAGCTCGAAATGGCGATGGTTGTTCCAGGCCAGCGTGGCAACCCGGGTTCCTGGTTCGGCGCCCAATTTGCAAAGGGCATTGGCGGCTTGTCGGGCTCGCTTGTGCGCCTCTGCGTAGGTGTAACGATGAATCGTCCCTTCGTCCGTACGAGAGACAATATCGGTTGTGCCGTGGTACCGGTCAGCGTGCTCCAGAAGGGAGGACACGATCAAAGGCCGGTTCATCATTTTGCCTTGCATAGATCACTCACTGTTCTTGTCAGGTTTTGTTTTTGGAATTGGAGAAAATCCCGAAGCCTACACCCGGGATTTCTCCATAACTTCGCGCTTACACCACCTCAGGCAGCCGCCGTTCTGGTTTTCCTTTTCGTCTTTTTCTGTTCTTTGCGCGATCTGAAAACTAGCCGCTCGTCCTCAACGGAATCCTCGATCAGCATTTTTCGGTCCTGCCGATAATTCATCGACATCTGCCATGGATAGTTCTTGCCTTGGCGAGGCAAGTGGTGCTTCCTGCGTTGTACATAGCCCGCCTTGATAGAGTCGAGGATGCCTTCGCTCATCTTGCTTCCATCAATATCCTTCGGAATAACAACATCCAACGAGCGACTTTTCATGTAATTCATAAGGCGTGCGAGATATTCCGCGGCGATATCCAGCTTCAGGGTCCAGGAAGAGTTGGTGTAGCCAATAATCCAGGCCAGGTTCGGCAGGCGCTCCAGAAGCACGCCCTTGTAGAGCATCTTGTCGCCAACGGTTTCCGGGTTCCCGTCTACCGACAGCTCCATGCCGCCAAACATCTGGAGATTGAGCCCGGTGGCCGTGATGATGATGTCGGCTTCGAGCTCTTTTCCCGATTTCAGAAGAATGCCGTTCCGAGTGAACCGCTCGATATGACCGGTTTCAATGGAGGCAGTACCTTTGCGCAAGGCCTTGAACAGGTCTGCATCCGGCACCGCACAGAGACGTTCATCCCACGGCATGTAGCTTGGTGAGAAGTGTTTCATGTCGACGTTCGGACCGACGTGTTTACGAACGTGCGATAACAAAAAACGGCGCATGAACTTGGGCCAGCGCCGGCATGCAACGAAGACTGTCCGCTGCATCAAAATGTTTCGCCGTCGTGCGAGATCAAATGCCCAGCTCGAAGGCATGACTTTACTCAGGGCAGCGGTCATCTTGTCTACTGAGGGAATGGAGTAAACGTAAGAAGGTGAGCGCTGGAGCATCGTAATATGGCGGGTTTTCTCGGCCATGGAGGGAATTAACGTTACCGCAGTCGCACCGCTACCGATGACGACAACCTTTTTCCCAGAGTAATCCAGGTCCTCTGGCCAGTGCTGTGGGTGAATTATTTTCCCATCGAAGTCACTCTCGCCGGGGAACTCAGGGCGAAATCCCTCATCGTGGCTGTAATAGCCGGTGCAACTTATTAGGAAGTCGCAACTATAGGTTTTCGTCTGGCCGCTGGCATCATGGTGTGCGGTGACATGCCAGCGTTGATCCTCGCTGGACCAGTTAGCACTGGTGGTTGTGAGGCCGTAATGGATTTTGTCTTTGATGCAGTATTGATCGGCGGTTTTCTCGATGTAATCGCGAATCGAGCCACCATCGGCCAGAATCTTGAGTCCGTTCCAAGGGCGAAAGCTATATCCGAACGTGAGCATATCGGAATCCGAGCGAATACCGGGATAGCGAAACAGGTCCCAGGTACCACCAATGCGTTCGCGGCGTTCGAGCAGTGCCACGCTTTTTTCCGGGCAATCCTCAGCCAGATGACAGGCTGTTCCAACCCCGGAGAGTCCTGCACCAATTATTATGACGTTGTAGTGTTGCTTACTCATATGCGCTCCGCGTTCATCGAAAACCATTGGAATCATAGAGGCTTTTGGGATGCATAGATTAGGCTTGGAGGCGGGGGGAAATATTGCTTTTTCCGGACAGGAGTTTAGCAATAGGCGACTCGATAGAGTCGGCTTCAGCTTTGACTTCGACCAACAGTCTCTCGCTTACATTTGGTATACGAAAGTATATTGATGCAGTCTGCATATTTTTGCATCGTATCACTTTGCAATCATCCATCAGGTAAGTGAAAGCAAATCGGAGTATTGAAGCCGCAGGGCTAAACCAAACCTTTGGGTGATGAGGGCGCCCAGATGTGGAATTCATGCCTGATTCACCACCAAATCGGCGGCCAGAAAATGATGGGGCGCCTGAAACTCGAGAATTGGGATTTCACCATGCAACTTTCAACCGAGTTACGTTTACAGGCAATTATTGATGGTACTAGAGCAGGCACCTGGGAGTGGAATGTCAAAACCGGTGAGGCATTTATTAATGAGCGCGGGGCAGCAATCTTGGGCTACACAGTTGCTGAACTCCAACCGCTTTCTATCGAAACATGGCATCGTCTATGCCATCCCGAAGATCTCAAACGGTGCCATGACTTAATCGGTCGACATCTTAGAGGCGAGATTCCATTTTACGAATATCTTTGCCGAGTTCAGCGAAAAGATGGCAGTTGGTGTTGGATTAAGGACCGTGGAATGCTAATGAAAGAGGCCGACGGCACTCCAACCGAATGGATGATGGGAACGCATATTGATGTCTCCGAAGAACAGGAAGCCCAACGACAACTTGCTGATCTGGCAGCCTCAGTGCCAGGAATACTCTTTTCTTTTGTCATGGAGTCCGATGACATTGTCCGTTTCACTTACATCAGTCAACGCGCCTACGATTTTTTAAGCCTAGATCCTGTGGCGGTTAAGGCGGACTCTTCCGTTTTTTTCAATGCTATTCATTCTGCGGATTCTGTAGAGGTAAATAACACGTTACAGCGTTCTTACAGCGATTTTTCTAATGTTTCTTGTCAATTCCGGATGTTGGTAGATGGCGCCACCCGTTGGTTCCAAGCGGTAGCCCAGCCAATTCGTAACCCTCACGGCAATCTGGTCTGGCACGGCATGGTGACCAATATTGATGAACAGAAGAAGCTCGAACAGAAGCTGGTAAACCTTGCTGTTACGGATGAGTTGACGGGACTGTTTAACCGGCGCCATATGGCCCAGGTGCTCGATAACTCTATACAGTTATACCAGAGATATCAGACGCCTTTCTCGTTGATTAGTCTGGATCTTGACCATTTTAAGCAAATCAACGACCGCTATGGACATGTCGTCGGTGATCGGGTGTTAATCAAGGTTGCTGAGCTGATGAAGCTACGTTTTCGCGCAACAGACATCGTAAGTCGGATGGGCGGTGAGGAGTTTCTTGTTTTGTTGCCAAACACTGTTGGGGGCGTAGCTATCGAGGCGGCGGAACACCTTCAGCAAGCGATTGGCCACACAGAGTTTTTGAGCGATGAAAACATACCCTTTGGTGTCACAATTAGTGGTGGTGTTGTGGAGATGTCGGGTGATATCGGTTCGGCAGAAGACCTGCTGAGGCGTTCGGATCGGGTGTTATACGAAGCCAAAGCAAATGGTCGTGATCAGATTCTTGCAAAACAACCCAGCTACTTTTTGTTGAATGAGGACTGATGCAACCAATTTAATCCACCCTCAATCCATCCTTCCTCCACCCAGATTCCACCCCCACGGTTGACGCTGGCTAGATTCGCTTCCTGTAAAAAGCCGGAATGAAAAAGCTACGGTGTAAGCCGAAATGGTTTCGGATCGAAGAGGAAGTATCCCATGACAGCCCAACTCTTGAACGAACGAGATCTCGCGTTCCAATTGTACGAGATACTCGACAGCGAGGCGCTTTTGGCACGGCCGCGCTACGCAGAACACAGCCGGGAGATCTTCGACTCAACACTGGAGACCGCTCGCAAGATCGCCGAGAGGTACTTTGCCAACCACAATCAGAAGGGCGACGCCAATGAGCCGACCTTTGATGGAGAGAAGGTCCACCTGATACCGGAAACCAGAGAAGCGTGGCGAGCGTTTGCCGAGGCAGGCTTTCTGGCTGCCCACCACGATTTTGAAGAGGGTGGCCTGCAGTTGCCAGAGGTGGTCCTGCGAGCGTGCATGGCGTATTTCAATGCCGCTAACATCGCCAGTACTGGTTATTCCTTCCTCAGTATCGGTGTCGCCAATCTAATAAGATCCTTCGCTTCAGAGTCTCTCAGGAATACTTTTCTCCCTCCCATGCTCGAGGGCCGGTTCAGTGGCACCATGGCCCTGACAGAGCCAGACCAGGGTTCTGCCCTGGCCGACATAAGAACCATCGCCCGGCCGACAGAAGACGGCCATTACCGCATCAGTGGAAACAAGATGTATATCTCGGGCGGCGACCACGAACTAACCGACAACATTCTTCACATGGTGTTGGCCAAGATAGAGGGTGCGCCTGCCGGCGTAAAGGGCATCTCCCTTTTCCTGGTGCCAAAGTTCCTGGTGCACGAAGACGGCAGCATCGGCCAGCGCAACGATGTGGTTCTGGCAGGGCTGCTTCACAAAATGGGGTACCGGAATACCACCTCAACAGTGCTCAATTTCGGTGAGCAGGACGGTGCGGTTGGCTACCTGATCGGTGAGCCCCACAAGGGCCTGCAGTACATGTTCCAGATGATGAACGAGGCCCGGATTGGTGTGGCGCTGGGCGCATCAGCCCTGGGGTACCGCGGCTATCTCTATTCACTCGATTATGCCCGCCAACGGCCCCAGGGGCGCCTGCCATCCAGTAAAGACCCGGCCAGCAAACAGGTACCCATCATTGCCCATGCCGACGTCCGGCGGATGTTGTTGGCCCAGAAGAGCTATGCGGAGGGTGCGCTGGCCTTGAGCCTCTATGCCAGTTCACTGTTTGAAGACCAGCACACGGCGCAATCGGAAGAAGAAAGAACCAATGCCAAAAGATTGCTGGACCTGATCACCCCCATCGTCAAATCCTGGCCCTCCCGCTACTGTCTGCAGGCCAACGAACTGGCGATCCAGGTGCTGGGTGGTTCTGGCTATATCCGGGAATACCCGGTGGAACAGCTGTACCGGGATAACCGGCTCAACCCGATTCACGAGGGCACCGAGGGCATTCAGGCGCTGGACCTGCTCGGACGAAAGCTCCCGATGAACCAGGGCGCGGGCTTTCAATTGTTTGTTGACGCGGTTCAACAGGTTCGCACGGAAGCCTCCGGACACCCGGAACTTGAAGGGGCGGCAAGCCATTTGGGCCAGGCCCTGGAAACCCTGCAGTCCGTTAATGAATCGCTCATGCAGCAAATGGCAAAGGACGTTGACCGGGGCCTGGCCAATGCCACGGTTTATCTCGATCTGTTCGGCCGGGTGGTGATGGCCTGGATCTGGCTGCGGCAGGCAAATCGGGCTGCCGAAGGTATGAAGGCAACCGCCGTCAGTGAGGCCGACAAGAACTTCTACCGCGGCAAGATCCAGGCGGCCGAATACTACTTTTCCTGGGAGTTGCCGCAGATCGAGGCTCAGGCTGCCTTGCTGGCCGAGGGCAACACGGCTTGTTTCGACATGCGAAATGAGTGGTTTTGAAAAAGCATTTTCGTAAATCAAATGATTCAAAGAACAACAGACAGGCAACCATCAATGACTGAATGCGTGACTTTTCACCGGGACGGCAACATCGCTGTCCTGTCTCTAAATCAACCGCCGGTGAACGCCCTTGGTCAGCCCATGCGCGAGGCGCTGCAGCAGGCATTCCGTAATGCACTGGCCGACGAACAGGTGGCAGCGATTTTGATTGCCTCCGAAACAAAGATCTTTTGCGGAGGCGCCGACATCAGTGAATTCGGAACTGATCAGGCCTTCGCTACGCCGGATCTTCCCGCCTTGCTCTGCGAGCTGGAAGAATCCTCCAAACCAGTCGTCGCGGCAATACAGGGAATGGCACTGGGAGGCGGGCTGGAGTTGGCAATGGCCTGTGATTACCGGATCGCGGATTTCAGGGCCGATGTCAGCCAGTGCCCGGACCTTGCGCCGGTATTGGCGGCACTGGGTTCGGTGGCCCTGGGGG
>ENA-ORCQ01000266-ORCQ01000266.1-marine-metagenome-genome-assembly--contig:-NODE-266-length-17436-cov-4.238666_pt1 | contig 17436 bp, 14 predicted proteins | sample MGYA00237780_ERZ508510 | MGnify/ENA primary metagenome ERZ508510 (study PRJEB26181, sample SAMN06268981) | marine metagenome | isolation source: Tt an E2 anaerobic enrichment on eucalyptus from sediment...
CCTCCGGTTGCAAAAAGAGCAAAGCCTATCAAAACCATTTGAAGGGGATTTAACAAAACGAAGTTTATTTCTTGTAAAATAACTTTTGTAATGATTACATTAATATTGTGTGCAAGAATAACACCTATCCAAACAAATCGGGTTGAAAGCGCAGCGTAGGTTGTAACCCTGTGTTTTCTGAAGAAAAAGAAATAAATGGTAATTCCTATCACCGCAATTCCCATAGTTATTTGTAAAACATCCATAAGATTTCTCATCCACCAGGACGTTAAAAACGCATTTTTGTAATAGTTCCAAAAATTACTTACAGATAATGCAAATCCCCATATAATCAGTAAAATACCATCGTTCATAAGTGCTTTTTTTGAACTGACAATAGCGGCTTTCATTACCTGTAAAGATTTTTTCTCATCAAAAGAAAGGTCGTGAAGTTCAGCTGATTCCATCGTATCTTTTTTTTATTTAGTTATAAAATTAAATAAGTTTGTATTACAAACCAAATTTGTTTAAACATTTTATGACTTTAATCAAAATTGAATTCAATCAGTTAATAATCAATTTAGTCGTGCTACTGGATTTTTCTGAATTAATTTTTACCAGATAAATTCCTTTTTTTAATGCACCTGGATTTACTTCTGTATTTGAACCGCGAATAACGGTTTCATAAATTAACTTACCATCCAATGAAAATATTTGGAGCGCATATTTTTCAGAATCGACAAAAGAAGAAACATGCACTGAAAAATTACCCGTTGTAGGATTTGGAAATATTTTGAATTTTTTACTGTTGTCAGATGTTTCTGAAATCCCGGTGGGTGGATTTTCAATAATCTCTGTTAAACTGATATTATCTATATAAAACTTACCAAGGAATTGTCCTATTCCAAAATACAATCTCACATTGTCATCATCGCGAGGCATATCAAGCGTTAATTCATACTCTTTCAGATTGGTTGTTACTGTGACTTTTTTTGAAATTATTGCTCCCCAGTCGGCATAATTTTTCGAAACAGTGATGGCTACCGTTTTTTGCATATCCGCATAAGCCTCAAAAGTCAGGCGGTATTTTCCCTTTTTTAAAGACAGTCCCGATTCCTGAAAACCAAATTGCCAGTCAACACCGGTAGTTTTTGTAATGTTGTTTACAAACATCCCATCCTCTATCGAAAGCGAGTAGTTAATTTGGTCGTAATCATGCACATAGTGTTTCCATGGGCCCCATCCAAAATCAAAACCACTGTTACTAAGTATCTCATTTTCTTTTTTGAAATATGGTGAAAGCAGGGTGTTTTTAACCACTTTAAAAGTAAATGGATTTGCTCCACTCATGTGCTTCCATCCCTGAAAAACATATCCTGAATCGGGAATAGCAGTAACAGTAACTTCAGTATTCTCAGGGTAAGAGTCCAGTTTGGGAGATATGTCAATCTCACCGTTTTTAAAATCCTGGACTTCAAGAGTAAATGGGCCCTCGCTTTCCTGTAATTGGTAAACTCGTACGTAATCCACTAAAAATTTGTGCGGAAGTTTTGAATCATCAACTCCATCATAGCCACCCCAGTTGCCACCGTAGGCTAAATTAAAAATCAGGTAAAACTCCTTATCAAAAGGCCATACTCTGTAATCGTCGGCGGGTTTGTTATATTCATGAACTTTTCGGTCGTTGGCATACCACTCAATTTTATCGGGTGTCCAAATTAGCTCATATTTAATAAACGAAAGCCAGGGATTTCGAACCACTCTTTCAGGGCCGCTACCATATGAATCGTGTCCATCGCCCTGAGTTCCTTCAAAATGTGTATTAAAATAAAGGTTTTGAGGTTCAACCCCCACATATTCCATAATATCGATTTCACCACTTCTGGGCCATCCTCCATACTCGTTATAAGTGGGCATCATCCATAGGGCAGGCCAGGTACCTTTTCCCCCGGGGACCAGTGCACTTATCTCGATCTTACCATATTTCCAGTCGCCCACACCTTTGGATATAATGCTTGCCGAGGTATAATCGGCATCCTGATATTTTTCTTTTTTTGCTTCAATAATTAGCACCGTATCTTCAATCCGTGCATTTTCCCACCGACTGGTATAATACTGTAATTCATTGTTCCGAAGTTTTCCAATTTCGTGGCTCCATTTTGTACTGTCAGGTAATCCGGGGGTGTTAAACTCGTCGTTCCATACCATTACGTATTTCTGAGAAAATGCAGAGAATGTAATGACCAATAAAAATATAGTTGTAAGTATTTTATTCATATTCAATTGTTTAATTATTCATGTTTTCAATCTTTTCCGCAATCTGTAAGATTACCTTTTTTTCATTGTATTCTGCGCAATGTCCCGTTACCGGAGTAAAATTGACCGATGCATCAGATTTTGGATTATCCATTTTCTGTAACATTTCATCGAATGTTCTTGTTGCATGGTTTAAATAAAAATGATCCATATCGGCTGCCCAAATCCATATTTTACCCTGTATTTTAGGCCCCAAAGATTCCCAGTTATTTTCAACAAAATGCTTCAAATCGTATTTTTTCCAGTATTCAGCAATATTATTGTCAATCTCACCGGTGGCAGGATGAAACAACGGTTTAGGCAAACCATCTTCGCCTTTTTCAGAATACAAAGCTGTAAAAGCACTAAATTGTCCTCCCGAAGTGACATAGGTATCAGACCAACCCAAAACATTTTCAAACTGAATAAAATCCTTTTGTGACAAAATAGGTTCACCCGTTACATTTCGTACTATGGGTCTCAGATAATCGTATTCATTGTAAAAGGCATTCTTATCCCTGTAAATATTGATAAGTTGAAAATTTTCGAAATCCACAGCATCGGGACTGTATGAAAAACATCCCCCAAAAAAGTCGGCATAGAAAAGTTGCAAAGCAAGTGAAACCCAACCGCCGGTGCTGCAGCCCTCTACGAATCGGGATTCAGCAGTACCCTTTGCCCGGTATTCATTTTCAATATGAGGGATTAACTCTTCCGTCAATGCTTTTCCGTAAGGCCCGCTGTTATCCGAGTCCAGCTGGTAACAATCGCCAAACGGGCCTTCACCATCTAAATATACGTTCAGAATTTCAGGCGCTTCTTCCGAAGTCCACCAATCCATATTTCTTTCAAACCTGTTTGCACGGGTGTATCGCCCACCATAACCTGCTATATTATAACGAACTGCATAAGTTTTGTTTAAATCTTCATAGTAATTTCGGGGTAAAACAACAGCCGCTTTTAAACGCATCTCCTTTCCCCACCAGTCCGAAAGAATTTTGCTTTTAATATTCACTTCTTTTACCAACTCATGTTTTATTAGCTTTGTTGGTTCAATAGTTTTAGTAAGGTCCAACTCAATGGTTTTATCTTCGGTGAAATCCAATAAAACGGCTTCACTGTGCAAATTTCCGGGAGCATTAATACGGGATTCTGTTTTATCCTGATCCCACAGCACCTGAATTTTATACTTTCCTGTCGGGATTTCATTTAACGAAACTTCAACAGATTTTACAAAGGGTACATTCTCATCAAATGTAAAAGAGTTATCAGCATTCCAATCATTTAAATTTGTCGCAAAAATCATGTTTGATTTATTAGGCCATGTATTTGTTCTGGGTTCTCTTTGTTGATTGCTGCTAACAAAAAGGAAAATCCTTCCGTTTTCTTTGAAATTGTTTTTTAATTCATCCGAAACCGTAGTAGTTACTTTTAAAGAGGCCGTTTGCGTAAATCCTTTAAAAACCAGTAAAGTGCTGAAAATGAATATAAATAAAATTTTCTTTGTCATCTTGTAGATTTGTTGTTAAATAAATCAAATCAAAAATAGAAAACATCTTAGATTTTTCTTGTTTTTTGCATTGATTTAAAAGTTAAGAATGCCATCGAATTAATAAAAACAAAAAGTCGAACACCTAAGTTTTGTATCTTTGTTCAGCACAAATTTTTTTAAACTCAAAAAACTATGTCATTTAAGTATCAAAAACCTTTTCCGATATTAAAAGACGATACAAATTATCGTCTGCTTTCAAAAGAATATATTTCTACTATCGAAGTTGAAGGACGTGAAATTTTAAAGATAGAACCCGAGGCTTTGGAACTTTTAGCAAAAGAAGCCTACACCGATGTTTCATTTTATTTGCGGACAGCACATCTCGAGAAGTTAGCGGCTATTCTGAAAGATCCGGAAGCTACGGATAATGATCGGTTTGTAGCACATACAATGTTAATGAACCAAGCAGTTTCCGCAGAGGGCGAATTGCCAACTTGCCAGGACACGGGCACTGCCATCGCTATTGGAAAGAAAGGTGAAAATGTATTTACGGGTGTTAACGATGCCAAACACATTTCTCAGGGAATTTACAATACTTATCAGGATAAAAACCTTAGGTATTCACAGGTCGTTCCGTTTACTATGACCAAAGAAAAGAATACCGGAACCAATTTGCCTGCACAGATTGATATTTATGCTGAACAAGGGAATGAATATGAGTTCCTGTTTATTACCAAAGGAGGTGGATCGGGAAATAAAACCTTTTTATATCAGCAAACTAAATCGTTGTTGACAGAAGAAAATCTGACCAAATTTGTTCAGGAGAAGATTATGGATTTGGGAACTTCAGCATGTCCTCCTTATCATTTGGCTCTGGTGATTGGAGGAACATCTGCAGAAGCTACGCTGGCAACGGTTAAAAAAGCATCGGCAGGTTATTATGATAATTTACCTACCGAAGGAAATGAAAGCGGACAGGCATTTCGTGATTTGGAGTGGGAAGAAAAGGTAACTAAAATTTGTCAGGAGAGTGGAGTAGGTGCACAGTTTGGAGGAAAGTATTTTGTTCATGATGTTCGTGTAATCCGTTTGCCTCGACATGCAGCTTCCTGTCCGGTTGGTTTGGGAGTTAGCTGTAGCGCCGACAGAAATATCAAAGCAAAAATTAATAAAGACGGTATTTTCCTTGAAGAACTGGAGAAAAACCCTGCAAGATTTTTACCGGCAAAAGCGCCTTCATTAAGTCCGGCAATCGATATTGATTTGGATCAGGGAATGGATAAAGTTTTAGCGGAATTAACAAAATACCCAACAAAAACCCGTTTGAATTTAAGCGGAACTTTAATTGTTGCTCGCGACATTGCCCATGCCCAAATTAAACAAATGCTTGACGAAGGAAAACCAATGCCTGAGTATTTCAAAAAACACCCTGTTTATTATGCAGGTCCGGCAAAAACACCAAAAGGAATGGCATCGGGAAGTTTTGGTCCAACAACGGCAGGCCGAATGGACCCTTATGTTGATGAATTCCAAAGCAAGGGAGGTTCATTAATTATGCTTGCAAAAGGAAACCGTTCGCAGGCAGTTACCAACGCTTGTAAGAAATATGGTGGATTTTATCTTGGTTCGATAGGAGGTCCGGCAGCAATTCTAGCCAAAAATAGTATTAAGTCTGTTGAAGTGGTTGATTTTGAAGACCTTGGAATGGAAGCCGTTCGCAAGATAAAAGTTGAGAACTTCCCCGCATTTATTATAGTAGATGATAAAGGAAACGATTTCTTCAAGGAATTGTAAATCAATATGAAATAATATTTTAACCGTTCTTGTTTGATTACAGCAAACATGAACGGTTTTTTTTTGTTATTTTTTGCATAAGTATTTTCATAATTTGAAATGAAATTAAAATGCTGGAAATTATCATAATATGCATTGCAGCATTTGCAACAGCCATCTTAACATTTTTCTCGGGTTTTGGTTTAGGAACCATTTTGATGCCTGTTTTTGCGTTATTCTTTCCTGTTGATATTGCTATCGCTTTAACAGGAGTTGTTCATTTTGCAAATAATCTGTTTAAAATAATACTGGTAGGAAAATTCGCCAATAAAAAGGTATTGATAAAATTTGGGATTCCCGCTATTCTGGCCTCATTTGCAGGAGCCTGGTTATTGCTTAGAATCACAGTATTACCCACATTATTTCAATACAGAATGTTTGGAAATGATTATGAAGTGACACCTGTAAATTTAACTATCGCTCTTTTATTAATGGTATTTGCTTTGATGGAAGTACTACCCCGATTTCAAAAACTACAGTTTAGTGGCAATAAGTTAATTATAGGTGGTATACTCAGTGGATTTTTTGGGGGTCTTGCCGGAATTCAGGGAGCTTTACGAACGGCATTTTTAATAAAAAGCGGATTAAACAAAAACGCATTTATTGCAACAGGTGTGGTTATCGCATGTTTTGTGGATTTTACAAGACTTTCTGTTTATGCATCTCGTTTTTCAGCATCAAATTTACATGAAAATGTTAGCCTGCTGATCGCTGCAATCTTATCAGCCATTACCGGTGCATTTATTGGGCGTCTGTTACTTAAAAAAATCACCCTTCATTATATTCAAATAATTGTTGCCATCATGCTTTTTGCTATTTCTTTGGTTTTGGGAATGGGTATAATTTAGTGGTCGGAATAATCATTCTAAAATTATCTTTTTAGAAAAGTCCGACTCATATTTTCTTGTTACATTTGGTTTTTTAATCTAAACTAGATGAAAGCTGTTTATTACGAAAAATTTAAGGGACCTGTTGAAATTCGGGAAGTTCCAAATCCGGTTGTTTCAAAAGATAGTGTTATTGTAAAAGTTGAAGCAACAGGACTTTGCAGAAGTGACTGGCATGGATGGATGGGACATGATCCGGATATTGTATTACCCCATGTACCGGGACATGAATTGGCAGGCACTGTTTCAGAAGTAGGAAATGAAATTAAAAATTTCAAAACAGGAGATCGTGTAACAGTTCCTTTTGTAAGTGGTTGTGGTCGTTGCCCTGAATGTAATTCCGGAAATCATCAGGTTTGTGATAAGCAGTTTCAACCCGGTTTTACAGCATGGGGATCTTTTGCCGAATATGTTGAAATAAAATATGCCGATATAAATCTGGTTAAACTCCCGGATGATATTGACTTTGTAACTGCAGCAAGTTTGGGTTGTCGTTTTATTACTTCATTTAGAGCGGTTGTTGACCAGGCAAAAGTAAAAGCCGGAGAATGGGTTGCGATTCATGGCTGCGGTGGAGTGGGCCTTTCGGCGATTATGATAGCTTCGGCTGCGGGAGCAAAAGTAATTGCTGTGGATATTGACGACCAAAAACTGGAATTTGCAAAAAAGGTTGGGGCCAATTTTTTGGTAAATGGGAAAAATGTCGCAAATGTTCCCAATTCGATTATGGAAATTACAGGTCGTGGTTCCCATGTTTCCATCGACGCATTGGGAAGTCAGGAAACCTGTTTTAATTCCATCTCTTGTTTGAGGAAAAGAGGAAAACATATCCAGGTTGGATTAACAACCGCTGAACATAAACACCCTAAAATACCTATGGATAAAGTTGTTGCACACGAAATTGAGATTATAGGAAGTCATGGAATGCAGGCGTTTAGATATACAGAAATGTTTGAAATGATAAAATCAGGAAAACTAAAACCTGAACTTTTGGTTGGTAAAACAATTTCCTTGGAAAAAACTCCTCATGCATTAATGAATATGAATAAGTTTGAAAATGTTGGAGTAACTGTAATTGACAAATTTTGACAGTTGGTTTCACTATAACGTCACCCTGAACTGGTTTCGGGGTCTAATTAAAATGGAAGGTGGATACATTTATATAATGAGCAATAAAAATAGAACAACATTGTATATAGGTGTTACTGGTGAACTTAAAACCCGAATAGTAGATCATAAAAGTGGGATTGGTTCGAAATTTACAACAAGATATCAGTTAATAGATTTAATATATTATGAAGAATTTCCTGATATTTATCAGGCCATTGATCGGGAAAACAATTGAAGAAATGGTACAGGGAATGGAAAATAAATTTGATAAAATCAAAGAATCCTAAAAATGATTGATTTGTATTGGGAAATTCGATAAAATAATAGATGCTGAAACAAGTTCAGTATGACGTACTTAAACTAAAACGCAAAAAATGCAAAACCTTAAAATAACCATCATTCAACCCGATATAATTTGGGAAAATCCAAAAGCAAATTTGGATAAGTATTCAGCTTTTATTGATAAAGTAGAAAACACGGATATAATCATTTTACCTGAAATGTTTACAACAGGTTTTTCTATGAATTTAAATGATTTGAAAGAATCAATGGATGGAGAATCAGTGAGTTGGATGAAAGAAATTGCAATCCAAAAAAATGTTGCCATAGTAGGAAGTTTGATTATTGAAGAAAATGGAAAAGTTTATAATCGTGCAATTTGGATGTTTCCCAATGGCAATTCTTTACATTACGACAAACGCCATTTATTTACAATGGGGCAGGAGCATAAACATTATACCAAAGGAATTGAAAAAACTATTGTGGAATATAAGGGCTGGAAGTTTTGTCCCTTAATATGTTACGATCTGCGTTTTCCCGTGTGGAGCAGGAATACAGAAAATTACGATGTTTTATTGTATATGGCAAACTGGCCTTCTGCCAGACATCATCACTGGAAAAAACTTCTTGTAGCGAGAGCTATTGAAAACCAATGTTATTGTATTGGAAATAACAGGGTGGGCTCTGATGGTATGGGGCTTTCTTATCTTGGCGATTCGGGAATTGTAAAACCTGATGGGACAGATGATTTTATGGGAGATAATGAAAGCCTAAAAACCTTCAAAATTTCATTTTCTGAACTTCAGAAATACAGAAAAAGTTTTCCGTTTTTGGATGACCGCGACGATTTTCAAATTTTATAGATTCAACTCATTCTTCTGATAAGTAGGTTTTTACTTTGGAATATCAGAATTTGTATAACTAAAATTATAGTTGTTAAAACAACAGTATATCAGTATGTTAATAAAATAAATTCAAATTAACTATAAATTTAGTTTGAAAACTAATAAATTAGTTATAGGTTTGTATTGGATATCCATGAGAATATTGTTTAAGTAAAAAATCAAAAAAAATCAAAATCATGAAAAGGATTAAACTGTCAATTTTCCTGTTTACTTTTTTACTTGCAGGAATAGTTCAAGCAAATGTAAATGCTCAAAATAATAAAAGTAAAGATGGTGTTTATTCCAAAGTTGAAATAATGCCGGAATATCCGGGAGGCGTAACAGCATTACGTACAGATATTGCCTCGGAAGTAAAATATCCGGAAGACGCAAAAAAGAAAGGTATTCAGGGTAAAGTATTTGTAACTTTTGTTGTAAACGAAAATGGAAAAGCAGAAGATGCAAAAATTGCAAGAGGAGTGGATTCTACTTTGGACGAAGAAGCTTTACGAGTCATAAACAGGTTAAAAACCTGGGAGCCCGGTAAAGAAAAAGGAAAGGCTGTAAAAGTACAATACACCGTTCCTATCAATTTTGTATTGGATAAAACTAAAAAAAGTAATAATTCCTAAATTTAATAACTTCAACTAAGTTTTTAGGTATAGTTTTTGTGGAAAAGCATTTTGTGTCTAACAATCAATTTAAATTCTAGAAAATGAAAGAATTAACCAAAGCCGAAGAACAAATTATGCAACTTCTTTGGGAACAGGAAAAAGCTTTTGTAAAAGACCTCATTGAAAAAATTCCCAATCCGAAGCCTGCATATAATACGGTATCAACAATTATTAGAATTTTGGAGAAAAAAGGTTTTGTTGGACACAATGCTTATGGCAAAACTCACGAATATTATCCACTTATTACAAGGAAAGATTACACCCGCAATTATATGCGAAATTTTATGAAAAATTATTTTAGCGGTTCTTTCCAGGAAATGGTTTCTTTTTTCGCCAAAGAAGATAAAATGAGCATTTCTGATTTGGATGAGTTAATTAATGATGTAAAACGCGATTTGCAAGACGAAAATTCTGAAAACAATGAATAGCGCTGTAAATTTTATTTTAGAGTCGGGAGTTAGTTTAGCTCTGCTTTCGTTGATTTATGTACTCTTTTTACGAAAAGAGACATTTTTTAAAGCCAACCGTTTGTTTCTGTTGGGGTCGGTAATCTTCTCAGTAATTTTACCGTTTATAAGATTTCAGATATTTAATCCTAAACCGGTTATGTTAGGTGAAGTAACTGTTACTCCGTATCGTAATTTGCTTGAGGCAGTTACAATATACAGTCATGGGGTTTCCGGCAGTGTTGAGCAGGCTATAGTTTCAACTGGTTATTTGACATATGTTTATTTAGCCGGCGTAGCTTTTTTCCTGTTTCGGTTAATTTTTCGTCTTACCCAAATATTTGTACTGATTGGTAAAAAAGAAATAAAAAAGAATGAAGGCTTTACAATGGTTTTATTGGAAAAAGAAACAAATCCATTTTCGTTTTTAAAGTACGTGTTTATTAGCAAACCTGATTTGCAATCCGGAGGTTATAACAAAATGATTGAACATGAACTTGAACATGTTAAACAGGGACATTCTTTTGATGTGCTAATTCTGGAATTGTTAACTGCTTTTCAATGGTTCAATCCGTTTATGTGGATGTTAAACCGGGCAATTCGTGAAAATCATGAATTTCTGGCTGATCAGGCTGTATTAAATACTGGAGTAAAACGTGGATACTACAAAAAGTTATTACTTGACCAATTTGTTGGTGAACAGATTGTTATCGCCAATAATTTTAATTACTCACTAATCAAAAAAAGAATAAAAATGATGTCAAAAATAAAATCATCAAAATACGCAATTGCCAAAACAATTTTTGGTATAGTGGTAGCAGCTTCACTGATTATAGTTTTTGCTTGCGAACAAAAAGAATCAATTGAATCTAACCCTATCGTAAATGTTGAAGATGAAAATTCAATAAAAATAATAACTACGAAAACTGAAGATGGTACTTTAAAAATTGAAGGAAGCAGAGAAGATTTGATAAGTTTCAAAACGAAATTTTCAGAACAGCTTAATTTAAAAGAAGTTACCGATAGTTTGGGAGACTTTTATCTGGAAGTTCGTGTTGAGAAAAAACCCAAAATTCTTGAAAGCGACGAAGAGATATTTTTTATTGTTGAGGAGATGCCGGAGTTTCCCGGTGGCGAACAGGCATTGAGAAAATATATTGCCAATACCGTAAAATATCCTGAAAAAGCGCAGGAAGAAAAAATTCAGGGAAAGGTTTATGTAACTTTTGTAGTCTCAAAAGACGGTTCAGTGGCAAACGCAAAAATTGCCAGAGGAGTTGATCCTTCATTAGATGCAGAAGCATTACGTGTTATAAATGGACTTCCAAAATGGAAACCGGCCAAACAAAGAGGAGAGTTTGTAAATGTCAGTTTTACGGTACCGATTAATTTCAAACTGCAATAAATTTAATGTATAAAGTGTTCCAATAAATTTAATTATTGGAACCTTTTTTTAATATTTTTGCCATGAAAACTTTTAAGCATATCATTTACCTGATAGTAGTGGTGCTATTATTCAATACAGCCCATAGCCAAAACAAACTTGATTTATTAATTCTTAATAAAAAATACAACAAGGCTCTTTTGTTAATTGAACAACAAAACAGTCAAAAACAAGATGTTCAATTGTTGATCAAAAAAGGGTTGATTTATAATAGTTTACAAAACTATCAGGAGGCAGAAAAAGCGTATCGTAAAGCCTTACAACTTGAGCCGGATAATGTTGAAATACTGGTTGAAATGGCAGAATGCCAAACGCTTTTAGGTAACCAGACAGAAGCTGAAAAACACTTCGAAAAAGCGGTAAAACTTGATCCTGATAATTTAATAGTTGCCGCTAAACTGGGAAGAAATTATATCAAACAGAAAAAGTATAAAAATGGATATACAATTTTTTCTGAAATTTATGGAAATGATTCTTCCAACATTTATTGGAATAAACAACTCGCTTTCTGTGCCTATAGAATACAGAACAGATTACAAGCGATTCAACTTTATGAAAGCGTATTAAAACAAAATCCAAAAGATTTAGGAACTACAATCAACCTGATTCACTGCTACAGTTGGAAAAAAGAACCGGAAAAGATTATTACCTTAATTGATTCCAGTTTAAATAATTTTTCATATAATACTGAATTGTTATTTGAAAGAGCAAAATTCTTTTTTAGAAATAAATTATATCCTCATGCCGAAAGCGCTTATAAAAACTATTTTGATGCCGGAGGCGATTCCATTTATGATATTACCGTAAATTATGGGATTAGCACCTATTTTGCTAAACACGAAGAAAAGGCACTTGAAATATTTAATAACTTAAACCGCGCTAATCCAAACGACCCTATTGTTATGTATTACCAGGCACTTTGCTATCGGAAACTCCATAATTTTATCGAAGCAGAAAAATATATGGTCTGGGCTATTGAAGCTACCACACCGGATTATGTTGCTGATATGTATCATATTCTTGGCCAGATATACGGTCAGCAACGTAAATTTGAAGAATCTATTGATGCGATGGTAAAAGCAAACCACTTAAATCCTCAAAATAAAGAAGTATTATTTGAGATTGCAACTACCTATGAAGAGTTTAATTCCAATAAAACGCTGGCATTAAATTATTACCAGATTTATTTAAAAGAAGTAGGCGAGAGTGGAGGTGGCGATAATGTGGATTATGCGTTACAGAGAATAACCAAATTGAAAGAGGATATTTTTATGGGAGAATAACGGTTGACTCACAATATTAAAGACCGGTTTGTTCCCTTACCATATTGGTCAGTTGAATGCGGGTTTTTACTCCTAGTTTTGAATAAATTCTGTAATTATGATCTTTTACGGTTTGTAAAGTAATAAATAGTTTTTCCGAGATAGCTTTATTTGTTTTTCCCGAGCAAATTTCCAATACGATTTCAGCCTCCCTTTTTGAGATTTCGTACTTAGTGCAAAACTCCTTAAAATCAACCCCGGTACTATTATTATCAGGGATTTGGGATTTTTCTGTCAGCTTTAAAATAAGTTGAATGTAAATACTAACTGCAAATAATACAAGAATTGTTATACATGTAGAAACTGCCCCAAAATAATTGTAAAACCATAACAAAAAGGAATAAATCAATACACCTGAAAAATAAATAAATGCATATTTTTTGATAAAAAAGACTTCTTGCTGAATTGATTTTTTATTATTTCTAAAAATAAAGGGAATAATAAAAATTACATGTATTAGAATATTGAGAAGAACCAGTGCCCTTACCATATACAAATCAGGTTTTATAGAAATAGTAATTATATTTTTATGCACCAGAATTGAAAAAAACAACACAATTATCACAAGTAATGGAAAATAGATAATAGGAAACTTTTTTAATCTGGTATATCCGTTTATTAAAAATGCAAACCTGATTAACATAAACCAACTAAGCATTAAAAAAGGGGTTCCCAGTATTGGAATAAAAACACCAAGTTTTGTGCTTAACTCTCTACTCAAATCCAGGTCAGATAATATTTCATGGAGGGCTATATTTCCCCAGATGCCGTACACATAAAACGATATCAAAAATATTTGCTGGTACAGAAGAATTTGTAAAACCGGTTTTTTATGGGTTTGATAAAGTTCGAAAGCAATCATTATTCCTAAAACTGCAATTGCAGTAGTAATAATAAAAGTGCTAATAAACATAACGTTTTCAATCCACATTTGCCTGCTAACTTTAGTAGTGTTCTGTTAAATTACAAAAAGCGCTGAGTTTGAGATGACTACCAAAGTAGTGAATTTTCAAAACCCTACCAAAGTAGGAAGGTTTTTTTTTCATTTTACTATATTTTTGAATCAAACAATGTTCAAAATAAACTTTAAAAAAGAAAATCATGGAAAATTTGAATTACAGAAATTTACACCCATCAGCAGGCGGAAGTTTTAGTTTTGGCTGGCGGAAAATGTTTGAAAAAGCATTTTTGCCTTTGTTGCTGGCCGTTATTATTTTAGGAATATTAAACGGTCCAAGTGCAGGTACAAAATGGGAGTTAGACGGTGACGGAGGATTTGGATTCCCGATGCTCTTATTATTTCCGGTAGTTGTATTTGGCCTGGCTTATTCATTTTTATTTCTTCCTGTAATTAAGTACGGTCGAGACTTATTATTTCTCAATGCAATGCGTGACCAGGAAGCTGATTTAAGAACACTTTTTGAGGGATTTAAAACAAAATATCTGAATATTATTTTGGCCAATCTTATAGTTTTTGCACTAATAATGATTGGAGTCGTTATGCTTATTATTCCGGGAATTATAATTGCCTGTAGGTTGGCTTTTGTTTCATACCTGGTTATGGATAAGAATATGGATGCGATGAAAGCGGTTGAGAAAAGCTGGCAAATGACCCGGGGGTATGGATGGACCATATTTGGGATGGCAATTCTGTCATTTTTTATTGTAATAGGTGGTTTAATTGTATTTTTTGTTGGTGTAATTGTCTCATTTATGTGGATTCATTCTGCTTTTGCTTCATTATATCTTGCTGTTTCAAATTTGAATGATGATGATAATCCAATTCCTATTTTAGGTGTAAACGAAGTCTGATTTTCAAAATATATTAACCCTGAAGCCCGGAGATTTTCCGGGCTTTTTCTTGTGTGAAACTTTAATTTGTGTATTTTGGGAATTTAATTTGAGGCAATGAGGAGACTGTTTCTTTTTTTGGTTTTTATCTTACTGGTTCAATATTCGAAAGGTCAGTATTTTCAAACAGGACAAGATCCTGCTTCGTTAAAATGGCGACAAATTAATACAGAAAATTTTCAGATTATTTTTCCTGATTATTATGAAAACCAGGCACAAAAACTGGCTTCCGAAATGGAAAAAGTGTATAAAGTTGGAAGTAAAACTTTAACTCATAATCCAAAAAAGATTTCGATAATCCTGCATACACAAACTGTAAAATCAAATGGTTTGGTGGCATGGGCTCCAAAAAGAGCTGAATTTTTTACGATTCCGCACCAGGGAATATATGCTCAGGACTGGCTGCAGCAACTGGCTATTCATGAGTTTCGGCATGTTGTTCAAACCGATAAAATCAATAGTGAAATGCCCAGGATTCTGAAAATTATTCTCGGTGAGCAAGCTACTCCGCTTGTATTTGGTGCATATTTTCCATGGTGGTTTATCGAGGGTGATGCTGTTGTGACTGAAACAGCATTTAGCAAATCAGGTCGTGGAAGATTCCCATCTTTTTTAATGGAGCATAAAGCTCTTGCTGTGGAAAAAGGAAATTACAAGTACGATAAAGCATACAATGGTTCCTTTAAAAACTATGTTCCCAATCATTATCAGTTAGGTTATTATCTGGTTGGAAAATCACAGGAAAAATATGGTCCCGATTTATGGAGTTCCGTGGTCAATCGGGTGGGAAAGAAGCCCTTTTCTCTAATTCCGTTTAACAAAGCACTTAAACTTAAAACCGGGCTAAATAAAGTAGAACTTTATAACAGTGTATTTACAGACTTAAAAAATGAATGGATTTCAGAAAGCAAAAACTTTGTACCTCCGGAGTTTGAAACTCTTACGAAAAAGAAAAAAGTATATACAAATTACAGGTATAATAATTGGTTGAACGACTCAACAGTTGTTGCATATAAAACAGCATTTAATCAGATTCCATCGTTTGTTAAAATCGATTTGCAAGGTAATGAAAAGAAAATTTTATTTCCAGGAGTAATTTTTAATGAATCGGTTAATTTTCTAGGCGAATGGTTGGTGTATTCTGAGCAAATACCCGACCCTCGCTGGCATCATAGTGGAAAATCCTTTATACGATTGAAGAATATAAATACAGGAAAGAAAATTACGCTACATACAGAATTTACTGCATTTGCTCCTTCAATGTCGCCAAACAAAAAGAATATTGCAGTTATTGAATCCAATTATTCAAGCAACTTCTATTTATCTGTTTACCGAATCGAAGATGGGAAACTTTTAAGTCGTTATCAAACTAAAAACAACAACTATTTTTTTTCACCTGAATGGTTAAACGATAAGGAAATTGTATCAGTGGTTTTGTACCCTGAAGGAAAAAGAATAACAAAATATAATATTGCCCAGAAGGAGTTTAACATATTACTTGACAAAGACTTTGGTGAAATAAAACATCTTCGGGCTAAAGATAACTACATCTATTTTGTAGGAACTTTTTCAGGAAAGAATAGTCTGTACAAATTTGATTTAACAAACAAAAAAGTTACCCAAACATTTGAAACACATTTTGGTTTGGAATCACCGGCATTTTCACCAAATGGAAATACTTTGGCACTGAGTGATTATACTTCTGATGGCTATCGTATAATACAAACTTCAACAGATAACCTTAGTGAAAAAGAAACAGCTTTTAATGAAAGAAAGAATTATAAACTGGCCGATAAATTGGCAAAATATGAGAGTGGAATAATTGATTTTTCTGAAGTTGATACAATTAAGCATGAATCGAAAAAGTATAGCAAGGCAAAAAATCTGTTCTATTTTCACAGTTGGGCGCCTGCAGCTGTGGATGTTTTGACTTACGAGATTAGGCCAGGTGTAAGTTTGATGTCGCAAAATAAATTGGGGACTTCATTTACCAGTGTCGGTTACGAATGGAATATTACCGAAAAAACAGGTAGCTTTTATGGAAAATATTCATGGAGAGGTTGGTACCCTATTATTGATTTGGAATTACAATCGGGCAACAATGCATTAGAGTATGCTTCCATAGTTCAAACGGAAAATTCTGAGGGTGAGGTAATTAAAAAAGATACTGTTTTAAAAAGATTTACCTGGTTAAACACAAATTTCAGTACCGATGTTTACGTTCCTTTAAATCTTTCCCGTGGAAAATTTACAAGACTTTTACAACCTGGGATTACATATACTTTAACGAATTACAAGCACAATTCAACCACACATCCTGACCAGTTTGAGGGAAGCTTTCATTCAGCTACCTATCGTCTGTATTACAGTCAGTTATTAAGACAAAGTGTGCAGGATGTATATCCAAACTTTGGTTTTGTTATTGATGGTATCTTCCGACATTCCCCATTTGGTGAAAAGGATTTTGGAAGTCTATCGCTGGCGCAAGGTTACCTTTTTTTGCCCGGAATAATAAAAAATCATGGAATCAGATTTTACGGAGGAGTTCAAAACAAAAATTATTCCGGTACATCAAGTTTTTCAGATATCATCAGGTATCCAAGAGGATGGGGAAAAATTAGTACGAACTCTATGATTAGTTTTGCATCTGACTATAAATTTCCGGTATTTTATCCTGAATGGAGCATTGGTGGCCTGGTTTATCTGAAGAGAGTGAATGCATCTATATTTGCCGATTTTGCAAATTTAACAGCAAACTTATATCAGGATGGAAAGGTACAGGGAACTTTTAATACAGATATATCATCATTTGGTATGGAACTTACCGGAAATATGCATTTTCTTCGATTTTATGCTCCAATGGAAATTGGTTTCAGGACTTCCTATTTGCCGAAAGTTAAAAATGTGTATTTTGATTTTCTATTCTCCATCAATTTTCAT
>ENA-ORCQ01000267-ORCQ01000267.1-marine-metagenome-genome-assembly--contig:-NODE-267-length-17057-cov-4.448881_pt1 | contig 17057 bp, 14 predicted proteins | sample MGYA00237780_ERZ508510 | MGnify/ENA primary metagenome ERZ508510 (study PRJEB26181, sample SAMN06268981) | marine metagenome | isolation source: Tt an E2 anaerobic enrichment on eucalyptus from sediment...
GGCTTTTGACGCTTCGGCCAAAAAGAAATTGATTAATGCTCTTTGTAATTGGGCTCCTTTCCCTCGGTAAACAGGAAATCCGGCACCGGTTAATTTTACTCCCAATTCAAAATCGATGAGATTATATTTTTGTGCCAACTCCCAGTGAGGAAGTGCATTTTCCTCTAACTCGGGAATTTCACCAACAGATTTAATTACTTCATTATCATCTTCACCTTTCCCAACAGGAACTGAATCGTGAGGTAAGTTTGGCAACTGGACCAACAATTCGTTTACCTTTTCTTCTATTGCTGCAAACTCAACATCAGCCTGTTTAATGCTTTCTTTTAATTCTGACGTACGGTTTTTGGCTGCATTGGCTTCTTCATGTTTTCCTTCCCGAAACAACATTCCAATCTCTTTTGAGATTATATTCATTTCAGCTTTTGCACTGTCAGTTTGTGCCTGTAGTTGGTTTTTCTGCTTATTGAAATCGATGATTGAATTCACAATCTCTAAAGCATCGAAATTTTTTCTTTTTAACTTTTCAATTACTATCTCGGGATTGTCTTGAATATACCTGATATTGAGCATGTCTGTATTTTAATTTTGAAAATGCAAAACTAATAAAACCATTTTATTGAAAATGAGGGCAAATGCTTTTTTTGAATAAATTAATATTTGAAAATTCAATTTGCAAAAATATGTGAACGTCAAGATTGTATTAAAAGTAGAATTTCAAAATAGGGAACTTACAATTTGTAAACAACTTTCTTTTGATCCCTCCAAACCTCCCGCCAGCTGGCGGAGAGGCTTAAAGTCCCCCTTGGGGGATTTAGGGGTAAACTAACAAGTGGTAACTTATGATTTTTAAGTTCAAATTCAATTAAACATTGTTTTTAAACCGGCCTCCTTTTCATCAAAATAGTATATTCCCAAGAAAGATGCTGAATTCGTCAGCTGACAGACAGCATGACGTTTTAATTTCTTCGGTTACATTATAAATTAAAAGCAAGTTTTATTCCTTCGATTACCATTCCTGCACCCATAATTGCAAGTATTAAACCCATTAATTTGCCAATTACAGTTATCAAATTCGGACCGATTTTTTGAACAATAATATCGCTTAAAGAAAACGCCAAATAGGTGAGATAAACCATTAAAGCAAAAATGCCAATAACAGTAGCGATATGAATGTAGTCGGCATTGGTAACGTTATTCATAGCCGAAACAATGGTGCCCGGACCGGCTAATATAGGTATTGCCAATGGCGAAATTGCAATTCCCTCATCTAAAACTTCTTCCTGCGTATTGTGCACTTTTGATTTTTGCGAAAGCAACATTTCGAATCCTACATAAAAAATCAGAATGCCACCGGTAATCTTAAATGCAGGGATGGTAATTCCGAATAATTCAAAAATATATTTACCCAGCACAACAAAAACTGCAACAATCAGAAAAGCTGTAAATGTTGCTTTTTTCGCAATGCGCTTTTTTGTTTTTTGCTTCTGGCCTTCGACCAATTCCATAAAAATTGGTGTATTGGCTATGGGATTCATTATGGCAAAAAATCCGGTAAATACAGTTAATGAGAAAGTCAAAAGGTTTTCTTCCATTCTAAAATTGTATTTATTTCAAACAAATATACAACGGATCACTTTTAAAAATCGGTGGAACAAAATATTTCCTACCATAACTTCTATACTTTTTCCTGCCGGAAGCCTTCATCCGCAAGGACTCGGGACGAAGCAAAAAGTTCAAGACTACCTTTTATTTTCACCTTCCATCTTCATAAGACCTAACTTCGAAGGAGTGGTTTCCTTCCCGAGTGCTCGGGAGAACTTCTCCTTCTCTCTATGGTTTTGTTTTGATTCCAGGCTTGATAAAAAGAGGTCAACGCACGTGGTAAAGCCCAGTTTTTATTATCCCACAAACACGCTCCAAATTACTCCTATTTTCTCCTCTTTTAGTGATGAAAAATGACTCTTCCTGTAACAAGAAATACAAAAGACCTGAGTGCGGGCACGTCAAAAATCCGTCAATCGGGCTAATTCAAATCATTGAAAAAACTCAAAGGTTATTTTTGATCCCGAGTACTCGGGACATCCTTTTCATCGAATGGAAAAGGATGAGCCCTGTCTGGCTTGAAGACAAACTCAGATTGGGTGCAAATTATATTTATGATTTAAACCAAACATTTCAAAAATCGGTTTTGGCTAACTAAAGGCTTTCTAATAAAAGAATAAGAATTGAACATTTTTGAATGTTCCTCAATCTTCAATGTTAATCATTAACCAGAAAAAAGTCACAAAAAAACTCCTGCCGAAACCGACAGGAGTTTATATTTTTTGGGGAGTTACCCCTGATCTATAAATATCTTAAGCCAAACCTTTAGCTTCTTCAATCCATGGTTGTGGATCTTTTGAAGCGTAACGGCTTCCTGCTGCTTCAAGAATTTCTTTGAACTTTTCAACTGAAGTACCTGCAACATCAGCATAAGTATTTAAACCCGCGGCGTTAAGTATTTCAGCTAATTTTGGTCCTACACCTGTTAATTTCGTTAAATTATCACCTTTTGCTTCCGCTTTTTTAGGAGCCGCTTTTGGAGCTTCTTCCTTCACTTCAGCTTTTGGTTCTTCAACTTTAACCTCTTCTACTTTTGGAGCTGCCTCTTTTTTAGGCAATGCTTTTACAGGAGCTTCAGCTACTGCAACATCAATCTCTACTACCGGTTCTACAGATACATAAGATCTGTTGTTTCTTTTCTTTCTGAATACAACAGTTCCATCAGTCAATGCAAAAAGAGTATGGTCTTTTCCCATTCCTACATTCTCTCCTGCATAATGTTTTGTTCCACGCTGGCGAATTAAAATATTACCAGCTTTTGCAAACTGACCTCCGTAAATTTTTACTCCGAGTCGTTTACTTTCCGATTCGCGTCCGTTTTTCGAACTACCTACACCTTTCTTATGAGCCATGGTAAATTTTTTTTATTAATTATCCAACGATAGATTCAACTTGAATTTGCGTATAATTCTGACGGTGACCGTTTTTCACTTTGTAACCTTTTCTTCTTTTCTTTTTGAAAACAATTACTTTATCACCTTTTACATGATCCAGCACTTTGGCTGTTACTTTAGCACCTTTTACGGTTGGAGTTCCAACGGCTACTTTTCCGTCATTGTCAACAAGCAATACTTTTTCGAAATCAACAGAGTCGCCTTCTTTGGCTTCTAACTGATGCACAAAAAGCTTCTTGTCTTTTTCTACTTTGAACTGTTGTCCAGCAATTTCAACAATCGCGTACATAATTTCACTTTTAATGTTTACACCGTCAGGCGGATATCCCGCTGGATTTCTCTTATTTGAGCCTGAACGATTCAAAATTCGGACTGCAAAAGTAGTTATTTTTAGAACATTAGCAAATAATACAGAATTTTATTGCCTTGGTTAAAAATTAATTTAAACAGGAAATCCAGAAATTGAATAACTAATAGTAAAACAGCGCTTTGAGTGGCTTTGTGTATCCTTTGTGCAGCTTTGTGGAACAACTAAAAAAGCTATAACACGGAGTCACACAAAGGAATCACAGAGTTTCACAGAGATTCTTTCAATATCCCCAATTCCTACACAAAATTATTTTACCGCCTTATAAATCTCATGTAAATCTTTTGCTTTTGCCAAAGGCACCAATTTAAACCCAAAAGCATATTCTTTTTCTAAAAGACGGTATTTATCGATTGGACGTGCATTTATCGACCAGGAGTCGTTACCACCTACTCCGGCCATTTTGTGTGTTATATTTACAGTAAGTTTGTCATCTTTTACCAATTCTGTTGGATGTTGTGCTTCCCTGATATTTTCAGCAGAATAAGGCCAAACCGAGGTTTGTATTGGAGAATCCCCTGCTATCATAATTCCACTTTTTGAGGAATCCGTTAAACCCAGCCACCGAACGCAAGTGCGATTGCTACTTTCCTGCGGTTTGGTGTAATTGTAGTAAAAGTCATCTACTGATCCCGAATAAATACTTACTTCCGCTGCCATTTTTCTGTCGGAATAATTTTCAAACGGTCCTTTTCCATAAAAACTCATATCCTGATAATCTGTTGAAACTCCCATTTCCATTCCAATTCTTATCGGTTCAGGCATACTTTCAGGAATAGTCAAACTATAATCAATTTTAACAACACCTTCGATAACAAACTGATAAGTCAGAGATAATTTTAAATCTTCGAATGATAAATTTACCACAACTTTTTTCTCCTTAATATCCAGTGTTTCAAGTTCCATTTTTTCAGGCAGATCCTTCCAAACCTTCAATGCTTTATCAGCTCTCCAACCACGTTCATCGTTATCGGTTAACGGACGCCAGAAATTAGGTTTTAATTCCGACTGAATTATTTTTTCCCCTTTTCTTTCAAGTGATGTAAGCAAACCGGTTTTTGTGCTAATCTCAGCCGTATATCCATTTCCTTCTACCGAAATGGTTTCGCCATTTTCAGTGATTACTGGTTCTGCCTCCTTTTGAGAACTTTTATCAGAATCGTCGGAAGTAACCGGTATTTTAAATAGTTGCTTGGCAATTTCATGTCCGGCTTTTGCCCAGCTTTTATCTTCTTTTAACTGAACAGCTAAACGCAACCAATATTCAGAGTTTGGATTTGGGGTAATTTTGTCAAACGGAATCTGAACCACCGTTGATTCGTTTGGATTCAAACTTAATCCTGCAATTTCTCCAGACTGGATTTCAGTAGCATCTTCGCTCAAAGTCCAGGTAAATTTATATTCATTAAGATTTGTAAAATTGAATCGACTTAACATTCTAACCTTTCCTTCTTCCAAATTTGCCGCAGTAAACTGGACAGGCTGCATCACGTATTTAGCTTCGTAAGTTTGTGGTTTTGGTTTTCGATCTGATGTGATCACACCATTCATGCAGAAATTATTATCGTTGGGTTCATCGTTATGATCACCACCGTATGCAAAGAATTCCTTTCCATTTTCATCTTCCATTAAAATACCCTGGTCGATCCAATCCCAAATATAACCGCCAATTAAATTTGGATAAGCATGCATTAAATCCCAGTACTCCTGGAAATTCCCCAATGAATTTCCCATTGCATGAGCATATTCACACTCCACAATCGGGCGGTTGATATAAGGGCTTTTTGCCATGGTTTCCAAATCCTCAAGATTAGCATACATTCGGCTCAGTACATCAACATAATCCGGATCGGTGGGATTTGCAGTTCTGCCAACAGCACCATATCCTTTCGAACCTACGGCAATATAATCGTCATGTTCCGGACTTCCCTGTGCACCTTCGTAATGGATAAAACGAGTAGGATCAAAATCTTTTACCCATCCGGCAGCAGCAGCATGATTTGGCCCGCAACCCGATTCATTCCCTAAAGACCATGAAATAATTGACGGGTGGTTTTTGTCGCGCTCAACCATTCGCACTACCCTATCCTGAAATGCCATATGCCATTCAGATTGATTGGTCAAATAACCCATTAAACCATGCGTTTCAATATTTGCTTCATCCATCACATACAAACCATGTTTGTCGCACATCTCATAAAAATACGGGTCGTTTGGATAATGACTGGTGCGTACTGCGTTAAAATTGAATTGTTTCATTAACAAAACATCCTGTTCCATGTTTTCTCTTGAAACAGTTTTCCCATAAATATGATCATGGTCGTGACGGTTTACCCCATAAAGTTTTATCGATTCGCCATTTATTAATAATTCGCCATTTTTGATTTCAACCTCACGGAATCCGACTTTTGTCGAACGGGCTTCAACAACATTTCCATCTGTATCTTTTAAACTTAACACCAAAGTATACAAATATGGTTTTTCAGCTGACCATTTTTCAGGACCGATAATTTTTTGCTCCAGCAAACCGAAATATACATTGTCGCGTTGTGGATACCATTCGTTAACTATTTTGTCAACTGTCTTTGTCAAGGGTTCCGATAAAACCGAGTTATTTTCGGCATCGAAAAGTGAAGCTTCCAGAGTCCAGCCTTCAACTTCAGCAAAATCTACACTAGTAATGGTTGGCCTGATTTGTAAAAGCGCATTTTGGTAGGTTTTATCCAATCTGGTTCTCACAAAAAAGTCCTCGATTGCAACTTCAGGCTGCGCCAACAACATTACTTCTCTGTGCAGTCCACTCAAACGCCAGTGGTCCTGATCTTCAAGATAAAAACCATCGCTCCAGCGGTACACTTCAACTGCTACTTTATTTTCGCCTGATTTAACAAAATTGGTAATATCAAATTCTGCAGGAAGTCTACTTCCCTGGCTGTAGCCTACTTTCTGCTCATTTACCCAAACATACATTGCAGAGCTTACACCCCCAAAATGAAGAATGATTTTCTGGTCATTCCATTCTTCAGGAATTTCGAATGTTTTTACATATGACCCTACAGGATTATCGCGTGGGATATAGGGTGGATTTGGCGTAAAGTTGTAACCAATGTTTTTATAAATCGGATCACCATAACCTTTTATTTCCCAGCAGGAAGGAACTTCAATTTCATCCCAGTCTGATACATCGGACTTGTAAAAATCAACAGGCCGGTCTGCTGAATTTCCCACATAATTAAATTTCCAGGTTCCATTCAATGAAATCATTCTTGAATTTTCCCGATTCCCATCCAGGGCATCTTTATCCGATTTAAAGGAGTAGGAAGTTGCCCTTGCCGGTAGCTTATTCCTTGCAATGTAAGTTGGATCTTCCCAGTCTTTATTTTGGGCAAATAGTGTACTTGTGAGAAGTATTAAAAATAGCAGATTTACTTTTTTCATTTTGTTGTTTTTTTAACGTCTCCCATTATTTTTTGAATCCGCTAAAATATACATTTCCATTTAAATTTGCTTTTCAACGATAAAAAGAAAATCGACTTTCGCTGTTGCTCCCATTGGTCTGAAAATAGGTTTTACATTGGGAGCAATGGATACCACTTCCCCTTGCAGCTTGTTTAAAAATTGTTCGAGTCTTAACTCGTCTTCACGCATATTAATTTTGAAGTGATGTACTTTGTATTTCATGGCTTACTCCTTTCAATTTTGTCAATATCACATTTTTATAAATCATCATTTGAATTACTTCTCCGGCCTCATTTTTTACAAATTCTACTTTGGTTTTACCAAGTTCGTCGTTCCACAAACCGGCGGAATTCTGCTCGGGTAGTTCGATTACCTGGTTAGCCAGTGGGTCATTAATTTTTAGAATCCCGTTTTGGTAAAATACTTTAAAATCGGCTTGTGCGGGGGCCAGCCAGTAATTGCCCACGAGCAGTTTTAAATCTTCAGGAACTTCGGAGCCGATACTGTCTTGTTCAAATTTTTTACCTAGAGGAACTCCCTGTTCCAACTTCATTTTTGCGATATTCCCATAAATATCAGTTATAAATGAAAAATTAAGTTGTCTTGTCATTTTGGGGTAAAGAACTTCGTTTTCGTCAGGTGGATTTAGTGACAGTACTTGTCCGCCCGGAATTTCTATTTCCAGACTACCATTCTGGAAACGGATTTCGAAAGTGCTATTTCGTTGCTCATGAAGGTATTTCCCTAAATACTTTTGCCATTCTTCCGGAACGTTTGCCGCAAGTTCTCCGTTTCCCATTTTATATTCCAATAGCTTCATTTCTTTTGGATTAAAAGATGTTGCTTCTCCCAAACGAATGTGTCCGGCATCCACAAAATCAAATTCGTGGGCAGTAGCATCAACCGCTTTCCATCCGGCTTCGCCCATGTAAACTTCGGTCCAGGCATGTTGGTAAAAACAGCCTCCTTTAAACGAAATGTACATGCATCCGATTGAGAGCCGCGCAGGAATTCCAACCGCCCTGCAAAAAGCTGTTAGTAAACGTGAATGCGAGCCACATTCGCCTTGGCGTGTATTGTAGGTGTTAATTGCTGATGTTCCTCCAGGAAGTATACCCATTATATTTTCGCCAACCCACTTGCTTAGCTCAACGGCAGCTTCCCACGAATCTTTCGAATTGCCTGTAATACGTTTTGCCTCTTTAATTAAAACGGGATGGTCCGACTCAATTAAACTTTCCGGCTCCAGGTATTTTGTTAAGCTTTCATCGGTAAAATGTGGAGGAAATGCTGGAGCATTTTTACCATCGTAGTGTTGTTTTTCAATTTCAAAAACACCTTCAATTAAATTATTCGTTACTGTTCCTTCAAACTTCTGTCCCGGAAAGTTCAAACTTTCCTCAGTAATCCATTCACCACCCGATTGAACGGTCGCTTCTATCTTCATGAAAGAAATGTCGTGAACATTGGCAATGTTTTTATTTACCTGGGCAAAGAGCAAATTATCAATTTCTACCGTCTGAATTTTATTTTTAACTGAATTATCGGCCAGGTAAATTTCCCGTTTCGAAACATTTATTTTTACAGGATAACTGCTTTTTTCATCCAGCCACAATTTCGTAGTTACCCCCTGTTTTTTATTCAACTCTTCCAGAATACATGTGTTGAAAGTTGTTCCGGCCAATTCAAGTTCTTCTTCTCCAAGCCGTGTGTAGGTTTTTGTTATAATTTCTCCTTTCTGGCTGTCAAAAACGAGGTAATCTTTCTCTTTTTCATTACCTAAAATAAAGTCTTTCATTAAATGCGGAAAAGAAATTGTGTTCTCCAAAATAACATCGTCAGGAAGTTGAATTTCTCGTGTTTCCCCTCCTTCAACCGAGGTAAAATAGGCAACTCCATTATTAAATCTAACAGAAGAGTATACTTCGGCAGTAGTTTTAAACCGCTGTTCAACAAAAACCGGAAGTTCTGTATTTGGGTCGATTAAAGCAATGTTTTTAATTGTTAGTTCAACATTCCCTCCCAGGGCTCGCTGTTTTACTACTGCCTCATCGTTCACACGTAGTAATTCTTTTCCATCTTTTTCAATGGTAGTTAAGTTCGCTTCAGAATAGCCGCAGAGCACTCCGTTAATTTCAACGGCATAGGTCCACGATTTTGGCAGCTCTTTTAGCGACTGCCCAGCTGCCGCTGTCCACAAAAGTACGGACACAGCTAGCGCATACGAAAGTTTAAAAATTGTTTTCATGACATTAAAATTTTTGGTATTAAATTGTATTCGATGGAACTCTCAATGAATTTTAATTATTCACTTAAAAAGTTAAATATTGAAAATTCATGTTCGTTTCATAACACTGACTTTCTATAAGTTAATAAAATTGTTTTCTGTTTCGTTATTCTGTATTAGTGTACAAGAAATCCGATATTTTTAAATACAACGAGAAGTAATACAAATCCAAAAATAAGCACCATAAAAAGCAAGACTTTATTTGTCATGTCTTGTTTTCGCTGTCTATCAAGGTTATCTGAAACCATCTGCAACGAGCTGTCGTTCAGGTCAGACAAACAGGTTTCGAGGTGTTTAATTTGGTAATCCACCTGTTTTCGGTTCATATAAAAATTAAAGACCAGACCAGCAATGATAAACAGGGAAAATACAATGATATCCTGACCATCCAATGGTCGAACATATCCGTATGTACTGTAAAAATAAATTAACGTACCGCCAATAAACATAAACGGATAACCAATTGAAATGGCAATTAGTGTGCTAAAAAAATCGCTTCGTAAGTAAGTAAGCATTGCTGCTAACTTTTCTTTCGTTGATTTGCCATAATCGACAATTTCAGAGAAACGATTTAGCATTTTGAATTCAAACAATATCAGTGATATCAACAAAAGAATTGATGTAATACACACTGCAATAACATTTATAGTTCCCAGGTAAAGAAATATATCGATAATTAGAACCAGTAAAAAAACTGATTTCATAAAAATATCTACATATATCATTTTCCTAATTCTTTCTGCTGTTGAGTTTGAACGTTTTGATATAAAGCTCTCGATGGTTGAGCTTTCGTACTCCGAACTCCCCAACAAGTTTTCTGCTTTGTTCCACATATCTTTTAAATATTTATCCTTATCAATCATAACTCCTCACTTACTGTTTCCATAACCAATTCTTCCAGTTTCCGCTTAATTCGCACCAGTTTTACGCTCACATTTTTTTCAGATGTTCCCATTATCGATGCGATTTCCTTGTAGTTCTTTTCTTCAAGCCAGAGTAAAATAATTGCCTTATCAATTCGATTGAGTTTTGCAATGGAGCGGTACAACAGTTTTACTTTTTCTTTGTCTTCCATGCCATCTTCCGGAATTCGATCGGTATCGCGAAGTGGCTCAAACGGCAGCATTCTTTTCTCCTTTCTAATATTGCTAATTGCTGTGTTTATTGCTACACGGAACATCCAGGTGCTAAACTGGGCTTCTTCCCTAAAATTGGGATATGATTTCCAAAGCTGCAGGCAAATCTCCTGAAAAAGGTCTTCACGGTCGGCCCGGCCGTTGGCGTAAACCATGGTAACTTTGTGAATGATTGCCTGATGCTGCTCAATCAATTCGCTAAAGGCTTTTTTATTTGGCTTTGTTGTCATTTCAACCTGTTGGTCGTAAAACGAATGAAAAAACTACAGATGAATGAAAGTTTTTAGTCGCAGACTCAGTTTACAGTTTAAAAATATGGCTTTTACGATCCGAGATCGGATACTGTGACTATGACTTTCTTACAGAACTTCAATAACTTTGTATTGAATCAGTTCTTCAACAAGGTCTTTAATCTCCGGCATATGGTCCGGCTCAATTGTTGCTTTAACACGGATTTCTTCAAGAGACAAATATTCACCATCGGGAAATGGTAAATTATAGAGGAACTTCCCCTGTGCAGTAGTTAGATTAATTTTTTTCTCTGTACGTTCACGGCCTTTGCCTGCCCAAATGGCAACATTGCTAAAATATTGTCCGTTGCGAGCCAAAGAAAAACGAACTCCGGCATTTTTCTTTTCCCTTATTTTTGAATGCTCCAAACTGTTTTCACCAGAATTTTCAAGTTCTTCGAGCAAATCAATTTCGAAGGCAATTTTCTGTTTTTCCAAAGTATAGCGAAAATAGGGGCGTTTGCGCTCAGTAACTTCTTTTTTCGAAAGGATGTTTAATTCTGCCATGGCTTCCAGAAAATCCTGCACGGTCTGAATATGCATTCCCAGGCGCGATGCTGCTTCCGATGCCGAAATGTCCCGGTAATTATTCAAAAGCCGAAAAATGTCTTTCGAGTAACTTTTTGCTATGTATGTGCCAAACCTGGCTGCTTCTTCAAACTTCATAATTAAGAGAATAAACCAACTTTTACCGAGTTCAACCTGTCGATAATTCGCACTTTGTTGCCACGCATATAAAAATCGGCAAAAGTAATAAATAACTGTCCCAACGATTCGCAAAGGTGGTCGAAAGCCAAATCGTCTTTATAATTGAGGTAATCTTTTCGTGAAATATGTACCGAAACCTGACCATCGAAATCAAATGCAATCCATGTTTTACTTAAGTAATCGTAGTCGGGCTTGTAAAGAAATTCAAACTCGTCGCCCATTTTAACAGGTACAAGTAAAATCCGGTTTTCTTCCTGAAAGGGCATGCATACCAGGTTCTTTTTTAAATGATTTCCAAAATCAATAATATCGTATTTCGAATATTCAACTACCCCTGCCGGGCGCGGACGTTCGGTGTATGATTCCGGTCCATCTTCAACATCCCAGGCAGCCAACTCCATTATTTCGCGACCACGATATTTAAGCTTTTTCTTGTGCCCAACATAAGCCATCCAAAATGCAAAGAAATAGAAAAATAACAAGGCAATTTTTAGCTCGGGATTAGATTTTGTCTTCAGGCTGCCGATATCTTCCGGGAAATTCAATAAAAGAAGAAACATGCCAACCGCAAACATGTAAAACACCATAATAAGGTAGTAATAGTTATTGGTTTTGTAAAACGACCATAGTCCAAAGGCAAGTGCGTAAATTATCATTATTACTCCAAGTGTGTGTAATGCAGGCGTTGCTCCAGCTAATATTAATACGAGGAAAAATACGAGTAGTGAAAATATGGCAAATATTAATCCTTGAATTCCTCTGTCTGGTTTTAATTTTCTCATGACTTTTTGTTTTTAACTTTTCTACTACGAGAATAATCCAACTTTTACCGAGTTCAACCTGTCGGTAATACGTACTTTATTTCCATGCATGTAAAAATCGGCAAAGGTGATAAATAATTGTCCCATTGATTCGCACAAATGGTCGAAGGCCAAATCATCTTTATAATCCAGATAATCTTTTCTCGAAAAATGTACCGACACCTGCCCGTCGAAATCGAAGGCAATCCACGTTTTTTCGAGGTAATTAAAATTTGGATTGTACAATGCATCCCATTCCTGACCCTGTTTTATAGGAACAATAAGCACCCTGTTTTCTTCGAGATAAGGCATGCCAACCATTATTTTTTTCAAGTGGTTGGCAAAATCAATAAGGTCGTATTTCGAATAATCCACTACTCCGGCTGGTCGAGGGCGTTCGGTGTACGATTCAGGCCCCTCTTCCACATCCCAGGCTGCCAATTCCATTACTTCCCTTCCGCGGTATTTCATTTTTTTCTGGTAACCAACGTACATCATCCAAAACATAAATAGGTAAAAGAAAACCAGCCCAACTTTTAATTCTTCAGTAAACACAGGTTTTGGTCCGTTAAAATCATCGGGTAAATCAAGGGCAATTAAAATAAATCCAAACGTCAGCAAATAGAATGCACTGATTAAAAAGTAGTAATTATTCGATTTAAAAAACGACCAAAATCCAAAAGTAAATGAATAAAGAATCATTATCCCGCCCAGAATGTTAAAAGCATCAGGCAAACCTAAACTAATTGCACTTAAAAAAAATATCAATAATGATATGATGGCCGGAACCAATCCCTGAATACCCCCGTCGGGTTTTAACTTTCTCATGACCTTAAGACTTTATTATTTGTATACTTCATATTTTGTGTACTATTCAAAGTTAATACTATTTTCATATACATGTCAATAGAAAAGTAAATGTTATTAAGCATACGACTGGTGTGGGGTAATTCCTTTTTTAAACTTTACTCATTAACCAAAATGATTGTTATATTTGTTTTCACATAAACAGGCCAGACTTTGCATGCATAAGATTCGCTTAAACATTTTAGGATTATCGGTAAGCCAAACACAATCAGGAGCTTATGCTCTCGTGCTGGCAGAAGAGAATGGAGAACGAAGAATTCCGATAATTATCGGCCCTGTTGAAGCTCAGGCAATTGCCATTCAATTGGAAGGCTTAAAGCCTCCCAGACCACTCACCCACGATTTAATAAAAAATATGGCAATGGCATTTAACATTGCTTTGCTTGAAGTTACCATTTACAAACTGGAGGAGGGTATTTTTTATTCTGAATTGCTTTGTGAAATGGATGGCAAAGAGATTAAAATAGATTCCCGGACTTCAGATGCTGTTGCTTTGGCTTTACGGTTTAGATGCCCGATTTACACTACCGAGGATATATTAAAAAAATCAGGTATTATTCTGGATTTGGAAGATGAAGAATCACCGGTCAGAAATATTACGGATACAGACGAACCTTACGAACCTACTACATCAACTTATTCTCAATACTCCGAAAAAGAGTTGAACGATATGATAAATGAAGCCATTCAAAACGAGGATTATGAAAAAGCTTCAAAAATTCGTGACGAGTTAAAGAAAAGAAAAAAATAAATATAAGATTTGGGGTAGCAGAACACCCCTGTCGCTCTTTCAGAGCTCCTGTCCCCTAAAGGGGACAATCGCTGCGAAGCAGGGATAGGGGTGAAAAACGAAACAAGAACTATAAAATGAAACGTACAATATTTTTGCTGGTGATATTTACCGGCATTTTATTTTTTCAGCCCATTGCTGCACAAGTTTCTGAAACACCATCAGCAAACGAAAATCAACTAGTTGAAACCAAAGTCTCTCAAGAACAAACCGAAACCATTTTAACACAGTTACCTGAGCCTTCTTTTAAGCCTGTTTCGATTTTAAAAGGTATCTTAGGAATGGCCGTTTTGCTTTTAATTGGTTTTGTTTTTAGCAATAACCGAAAGAATATTCCATGGAGGACTGTAATTACAGGTTTAATAATTCAAATATTGCTGGCCATAGGAGTTTTATATGTTCCGGCAATTCGGTCAACTTTTGAGTTTTTTGGGCAGATTTTTGTAAAAATCCTCGATTTTACAAAAGCCGGCAGTGAGTTTCTTTTAGGAGATTTAATGAATGCAGAAACCTATGGATTTATTTTTCTGTTCCAGGTACTGCCCACCATTATTTTCTTTTCGGCATTAACCAGTTTGTTATTTTACTGGGGTATTATTCAAAAGGTAGTTTATGCGTTGGCGTGGATTTTTACCAAAGCACTCAAAATTTCGGGAGCTGAAGCTCTGTCAGTTGCCGGTAACATTTTCCTTGGACAAACAGAATCGCCCCTGATGATAAAGGCCTATCTTGAGAAAATGAATAAATCGGAAATCCTTTTGGTAATGACCGGCGGCATGGCAACACTTGCCGGTGGTGTTTTGGCAGCATACATTGCACTGCTGGGAGGAAACGATCCTCAGTTACGGCTTGAATTCGCCAAACACCTGCTGGCTGCATCCATAATGGCAGCACCTGCCGCAATCATTTTTTCAAAAATGCTGATTCCTCCAACTGAAGATATTAATAAAGAAATTGAGGTAAACCAGGAAAAAATTGGCAGCAATGTATTGGATGCCATATCAAACGGAACAACCGAGGGTGTAAAACTTGCCGTTAACGTGGCAGCAATGCTTTTGGCTTTTATCGCTTTTATTGCCATGTTTAATTTTATTGTTGGTAAAATTGGACAGTGGACTACTTTAAATGAATTAATTGCATCGGGAACCAACGGGCGATACAACGAACTTTCTCTTCAGTTTATTTTTGGCTATACATTTGCACCTTTAATGTGGTTAATTGGAGTTTCTTCTGCAGATGTTGTTACTGTTGGAAGACTTTTAGGAGAAAAATTAATTCTTACAGAATTTATAGGTTATATCAGTTTGGCAGACTTAAAAGCCAGCGGAGCTTTTAACGATACAAAATCGATAATTATGGCCACTTATATTTTATGTGGTTTTGCCAACTTTTCATCCATAGGTATTCAAATTGGCGGTATTGGAGCGCTGGCTCCCGGACGCAGAGTTTTACTTTCGAAACTGGGAATGCACGCCTTACTTGCAGGTACTTTGGCCTCTTTGATGAGTGCTACGATTATTGGGATGATTATGGGTTAGCGGCTGTATTTCCCTTCATCAAAAAATCTATTCGTATGACTACCTATTTTTGTAATAATAAAAATGTTTGCATATAACACTTTGCCATATGCCATAGTGGGTTTGTGTGGTTTCGGTCGGGTCCGCTCCCCAATTTACCGTTAGGGCACATAAACTTTCTGAATATATTGCTGTTCTCTTGTCATAAACAAATAAAAGATAAGAATTATGAAGAGAATATTTATACTAAGCACATTATTGGTTTTAGCTTTTGTAATAAATGCTCAGACTTTCGAGTGGACAGAACAAAACAGTGGTATTTCAGAAAACCTAACAGATGTATATTTCGCCAGTACCCAAGTAGGGTGGGCAGTTGGCGAAAATGGAACAGTTCTATATACAAGTGATGGAGGCAATAATTGGATATCGCAGACTGTCGATGTTGATGAACGTGTAAGAGCGGTTTTTGCTCTTGATGAGCAGAAAGCATTTATTGTTGGTGGCGAACGCAATAAAATAATGCTTTTTACCACAGATGGAGGAACAACATGGGATAGTCTGGATCCGAATAATGAAATTGGCAAAAACCAAATCCTTGATGTTGTTTTTACATCTGCTACAAATGGGTGGGTAATTACAGCAGATAGTATGTATTATACTTCAGATGGTGGCTTTTCCTGGGTCAATGAGGTCTATGCATCAGATGTTACTGGATTATCAAACAGGGCTATTTCTGCTACTACAGACTCAACAGCTTACATTGCATCTAGAAGAAAACGCAATGGGGTTTTAAATCCATATTCAGAGGTTTTCATTCGTCGTTCAAATCCTGATGCAACAATACCTTGGACATATTCAGCTGGCTCGTCATTTAGCAGTTCTGACTTTGGATTATATTCAATTGAATATGCCGATGATAGTGTTGGATTTTCTGGTGGCGCAGAAGGCATCATTTATAAATCTGAAAATCCAATAGGAATCTGGGAGATAAATCTCGATTTAAGTGAATCTAATCCTAACATAATAAATTCGATAAGTTTCCCTACTTCTACAACAGGAATGTTTGCTATTGGTAAAACTGTTAATGAAACAAATTACACCCTCGTCTATCATACCAATGACCAAGGAGTTTCATGGTCTTCTCAGCCTGACAGTATCGCTGGCTTACTCCAAGGTATTGTGCATTCACCTGATGTTTCATTAGCCTGGGTAGTGGGAGCTTTTGGAAAAATTTACAAAGGTGCTTCTTCACCTACTAGCGTATCTGAATTAAAAATTGGACAAGATTTATTTATCTATCCTAATCCTACAAGTGATATTGTTACTGTAGAGTTTGAAACAAACTTAAATGTAATGCCAAGCTATACTCTATCTGATTTGTCAGGTAGAACTTTGAATATTGGAAATATGAAAGCTAGGCACAATATTAATTCGCTTGCTTTAGATATTTCTAATTTAACCAATGGAATATATATACTGACAGTTGTTACAGCTGAGGGGCAAGGTACTTTCAAAATCTTGAAACAGGATTAAAATGACTATTAAAACATAATAGATAACGTTTATAACAAAGATGAGTGCCAAATGAGTTTTAAAGATGGCACTCATCTTTGCTTAAAACTTAAAAGACTTTCTTAATGAGATGTATTTCAACCAATGTTGTTTTTATCAAAGGGTAATTACGTGCCCTAACAATGTATAAAAATAATAGCCGAAACGGCAGTGTATTAAAAGGTTCAAATAGTTTTCAAGTCGAACTAGGCTATTTCCGAAGTAAAGGCACCTTCCAAAAATCGGTTAAAACTAATAGACAGTTTTAACTGATTTTTTATACTGA
>ENA-ORCQ01000268-ORCQ01000268.1-marine-metagenome-genome-assembly--contig:-NODE-268-length-17027-cov-3.863481_pt1 | contig 17027 bp, 14 predicted proteins | sample MGYA00237780_ERZ508510 | MGnify/ENA primary metagenome ERZ508510 (study PRJEB26181, sample SAMN06268981) | marine metagenome | isolation source: Tt an E2 anaerobic enrichment on eucalyptus from sediment...
AGAAATTGCCAGAAGACTTGCAAAAATTGTAAAAGCCCCTTTTATTAAAGTAGAAGCCACAAAATTTACTGAAGTGGGCTATGTTGGCAGAGATGTAGAATCAATGGTAAGAGATCTTGCGGAAATATCCTATCAGATTGTTAAAAAAGAAAAAATGATTTTAAAAAAGCCTGAAACGGATATCGTTTCAGGCTTTCATGATTTATCATTTAAGTCTATTTATTTTGTCAAAGAATTAACAATCTTCTGATTAATCTCTTTTACCCTGTCTTCCTCAAGTTTTATAATCTTTCTGTCATAGGTCATTAAGCCGTTAACTTCTCCTTCCACATCGGTTGTTTGGGTGTAAACAGCTGCTGAAAATCCTGATTTTATCATTTTGTACAGTTGCTCACCAAATTTCACATATTCATCTGTGGCTTCCCCAGATGTTTTAAACTGAACATAACCCCAGTTTTTATCTGTATTCCAAAGATGTCCATCCAGGGCCAGACCAATTCCTCCGTATTCACCTAAAACTGTAGCTCTTTGCGCATCGTACAAATACATTTTTGGTCCCGGATAATTATGCAAATCAAGCATATCTCCGGTTGTATAATGGTTTCCTCCACTTGCCGGATTTACCAGACGACTAGGATCATATGATTTAGTCCATTCCGCAATTTCATGGGTTTTGAACTGTCCCCATGCTTCATTAAACGGGACCCAGCAAACTATGGATGGTTTTGAATAAAGAAAATCCATTATTCCTTTCCATTCTGCCCTGAAATTGGCTTCAGATTCAGCACTTCGAATTAATTCAGTTCCATTAAAATAATTGTGGTTTTGCCAGCGTGGAGAACGATCGCCATTGGGCATGTCCTGCCATACCATCATTCCCAGTTTATCGCAGTGATAATACCAGCGTGCGGGTTCTACTTTTACATGTTTACGAATCATATTAAAACCAAGTTCTTTGGTTTTAACAATGTCATATTTTAAAGCTTCATCCGTAGGAGCTGTATATAGCCCATCGGGCCACCATCCCTGGTCAAGCGGTCCAAACTGAAACTGATCTTTATTGTTCAACTGCAAACGTACTATTCCGTTTTCATCTCTTTGAGTCGAAACTTTCCGCATGGCAAAATAACTGTCAACTTCATCAACAACTTTTCCCTTGCTTATAAGTTTAATTTTCATATCATACAAAAACGGATTTTTTGTATCCCATAGTTTTTGATCGGGGATTGCTATATCTATTTTTTGTGTTGCAGCAGCTTTTGCAGATGCTACTTGTTTCCCATTTTCAAAAACTGTTACCTCATAAATATCGTCATAAGCTGTGGCACAGGTAATTAATTTAACTGAGAGGCTACTGTTATCTATATTGGCTACCGAATGAATGTTTTTGATGTGTTTTTCTGAAACCGGTTCAATCCAGACTGTTTGCCAGATACCTGTAACCGCAGTATACCAGATACCACGGGGTTCACTAACCTGCTTTCCTCTTGGATTAAATCCCCTGTCTGTTGGATCCCAAACTTTAACCACCAGTTTTTGCTCTCCTGATTTATTCAGGAAAGGAGTTAAATCAAAGGAAAATGGTGAATATCCCCCATTATGAGTCCCGATTTTTATATCGTTTATCCATACATCTGTTTTCCAGTCAACCGCACCAAAATTGAGTTTTATCCTTTTGTTTTTCCAGTCACTCGGCACAGTAAACGAGGTTTTATACCAAAGTTCGTTTTCTTGTCCGACTGTTTTTTGTACTCCCGAAAGACTTGATTCTATAGCAAAGGGCACAAGGATTTGGCCATCGAAATTTTCAGGTTCAGGCAATCCCACTTTTGTTATGGCATAATCCCAAAGTCCATTTAGGTTTTTCCAGTTTTCACGAACCAGAATTGGCCGGGGATATTCCGGTAAAACATTGTTAATATCAATTTTTTCTGCCCATGAAGATTTAATCTTATCTCCAACGGGCTGCCACTGGGAAAATCCCGCTGTAGCAATAAATACCAGTGCTACAAATAGCAGATTCTTTTTCATTTTAATTTAGCTTAATTAAGTATTTTAAGATTGTTAAACAATACTGATTATCAGAGTTTATAACTAAAAGTATAAACACCTGAGCCTAATTTTACCTCCACATTATTATCTGTTTGTTTTGCTGTTTCTGCTTCCAGCGGTTCAGAATTTATTTGCACATTTTCAATTTTTGCCGACGGTAAAATAATCGTTGCACTTGTATTTGCCGGGATTGCAATATCGTAGATCATATTTTCGTTTTCAATTTTCCATGCTGATTTAATTTCACCATGAATGGAATTAAAGGTTGCATCTGCATTTGTTAAGCCTCCTCCGGGATGTGGTGACAAAAAGAAATGTTTATAGCCCGGATTTTTTTCATCGATCTGAATGCCGGCAACGTAGGTATAAAGCCACTCACCAATTGCACCATAAGCGTAATGGTTAAAGCTATTCATTCCAACATTCTGAAAGTTGCCGTCAGGTTTCTGTCCGTCCCAGCGTTCCCATATAGTTGTCGCTCCCTGTGTTACAGGATATAACCATGAAGGATATTCTTTACGGTTTAATAGCATAAAAGCCAAATCATCATGGCCATAAGCCGATAATGTTTTACACAGCAATGGCGTACCTAAAAATCCTGTAGTCAGGTGCTTAAACTTTTTTACATCGCCGGCAAGGTATTCTACTGCTTTATTAATTAATTCCTCAGGTAGCAATTCAAATGCAATTGCAAGCAAATATGCCGTTTGGGTATGTGAAACCAACCTTCCGGATGGCGTTACAAACTCATGCACAAAAGCCTTTTTAATTTCTTCCGACAATTGTGCATATTTTTCAGCATCATCCTTTTTACCAATAATTTCAGCAATTTCTGACAGCAGGCTGCTTGAGTATGCAAAATAAGCTGTTGCAATTAAGTCCTTTTCAGTTGTTGCACCGGTATAATCCGAACGTGTTGAAGCAAAAGCCAGCCAATCGCCAAAATGAGGATCTCCTGTCCATAACAAATCTTCACCTGCCCTGTTTTGCATATATTTCACCCAGGCCTGCATGCTTGGGTACTGCACTTCCAGAATTTGCTTGTCATTGTATGCCAGATAGTTTGTCCACGGCACAATTAACGTTACATCAGCCCAACCTGTTGCACCTCCGCCTCCCCTGAGAACATCGGGGATTACATGCGGAACCTTTCCGTCCGGAAGTTGGTCGGCAGCAACATCTTTCATCCATTTGGTATAAAAACCTGCCGTATTGTAAATATAGGAAGCAGTTGGTGCAAATACCTGCGCATCTCCTGTCCAACCCATTCTTTCGTCGCGTTGAGGACAATCTGTTGGTACATCAAGGAAGTTACCTTTTTGTCCCCATTTAATATTATGCTGCAGTTGATTTATCAAGGGTTCCGAACAGGAGAAAGTTCCGGTTTCTTCCATATCAGAGTGAATAACCACTCCGGTAATATTATCTAATGCTGGTGTTCCCGGAAAATCTATTAGCTGTACAAAACGGAAACCATGAAAAGTAAAGCTGGGCTCGTAAATTTCTTCTCCTTCTCCTTTTAAAATGTAGGTGTCGGTAACTTTGGCAGCCCTTAAATTATCGGTATAAAAATTACCTTCTTTATCCAGTACTTCGGCAAATTTAAGGGTAACTGCATGGCCTTTTTCTCCAGACACTTTTAATCTTACCCAACCAACCATATTTTGCCCCATGTCAAGCACGGTTTCTCCCTTTGGTGTTGTAAGTATTTTTATTGGTTTAATTTCTTCAACAGCTTTTACCGGTGGCCCCTGTGGTGCAATCAAATGTCCTTTTGAATAGTCCAAAGCAGAAACACTCCCCCAGTTGCTTTCATCAAAACCGTATGTATTCCAGCCCGGCATTTCTTTATTTGCATCATAAGTTTCACCATTGTAAATGTCTGAAAAAATAATTGGCCCTGTAGTTGCTTTCCAGCTGTTATCAGTAACAATTACTTCACTTGATCCATCAGTATAATTAATTTGTATCTGTGCTATAAGTGCAAGTTTTTCGCCATAATAATTACGCTGATCCTGCCATCCAATATTTCCACGAAACCAACCATCGCCCAGTGTTGCACCGATGGCATTGTTTTCTTTTAGCATCGCTGTAATATCGTAGGTTTGATACTGAATTCTTTTGTTATAGCTTGTCCAGCCCGGTGTAAATAACTGATCTCCCACTTTTTTACCATTAATAAAAAGCTGGTACAAGCCCAGTGAAGAAGCATAAATTCTTGCTGATTCTATTTTCTTCCCGGCATTGAATTCTTTTCTTAAAAAATGTGCAGGTTTCGAGCCATCCAAGTCAATTTCATTTTCCATAGTAATCCAGTCCGCCAGCCATTCGTCACTGCTCAATATTCCCATTTCCCAAAATGCGGGCTCGCTCCATTTACTTGCTTTATTGTTGTTATCCCAAATACGAACTTTCCAGTAAACGCTTTGCATAGATTTAATTTCAGGACCATCATAGACAAGGTTTACAGACTTATTACTTTCAACTTTACCGGTATTCCATATTAGTTTACTCTTTTTATTCAGCTTATCAGGAGAATCTGCCACCCATATTTCATAAGCAGTTTGGGTAACATTTTGCTGATCAGAAAATATTTTCCAGCTCAAGCGTGGTTTTTTAATATCTATCCCCAGAGGATTGGAATTGTATTCACAAACAAGGTCTTTGACTTCTGTATTGGCTACAGATACCGTTGTTACTGCAATAAATAGTAATGCAATTAAAAGTCTTACTTTTTGTAGGATACTGTTCATAATAGTTTTATTTAGTTGAAATAGTGTTTTAACAAAGAAAACAAATTTAAAATTGTATATGCGGAAATTCAATACATTTTCTGACATAAAATTTATACTTTTTGACAATAAATAATCTCTGATGAAATTTATATCAAATGCTCCAGTGACCGTTATAATTCAAAATGATATATTTCTTTCATAAGTGTGGATTCCTTACTTCGCAAATTAAATGTATCATTTGTGGCACTTTATGATTAATTCGTGCTCGCTTTGTACCTGTTCCATTTCATAATTTTGATACAGGAACCTCGCCAGTAATTTTTATTGGTTGAATAATTTCAGATATTATGAAAACCGGAATAACAGTTTTTAGGATTTTATGCTTTAGTTTGATTTTTTCGTTGTTTAGTTGTAATGATAATGAAACTGACAATCTCAATGTTTATGAAGTGCAGGGAGAAAAGGGTTTTTCCGGCAACCTTGATCAAAGCGATGCATTTGTAGCCATACTGATAGCAAAAGATGAAGCACTTGCCTATGTATGCAATGGTGAAGAAGAAATTTCGGAATGGTTCAGAGGTGCCATTATAGATCCTGATAATTTCGAATTAACGAATATTGACGGAGCTAAAATAGCAGTTGGATTTAATTCCGGTCAATTGGATGGTAATGTTGTTTTAAGAGATTCCAGAATGTTTACTTTTACCGCCATGCCTAATCATTATGAGATTGGCGGCATTTACAGGATTTACGGAGAGGAAGCCCAGGCAGACGGAATTGAAGCAGGCTGGATAATTGATTCCTCAGGAGAACAACGTGGGAGTTTAAAAATAAAATCCGTTTTTCGTGTTGCACCAAAATTAAGACGTATTAAAGATGTCCTTGACGGCACTTCAAACACAACAGTATTCTCCGAAACCAGAAGTATTAAAAAATCTTACCCCGTAAGAACTTTCATAATAGCTCCGAATAATATTATTGCTCCAAACAATATTGTGGCACCCAATAATTAAACTCTTTAACTCCCTTTCTTCAACAACCGGGGCGAATTCCTGTCTGCCCCGCACGCTGGCGCAGATTCCTGCCTGCCGCAGGCTGGCGCAATCTGTGCCATTGACGAAGTCAATACTATTTTAATTCATTTTTCAATTTATTATCACGTTATTTAGTCAAAAACTTTTCTGGTCTTTTGACCAGGGCACGGATTTTAAATCCGCGCCAGCAGCGGAAAAGTACTACGAATCTCAATTGATATTTGAAATCCTCTTATAATACTCCCCACTGGAAAAGACTATTTTTAAAATGCCATAATCCTGATTGTAATAGAGACTATCTAAACTAATATAATCGTAGTAATTTGTGGGTGTTTGTGGCTCTCCCAACTTTAGTACATCAAAATAAATACAAGAATCAATTTCCAAAGAGTCAGCAATCTCATAATAGGGGTATTGACTTACAGGTGTTGGAATATAGAAACTATATTTTCCAATGTTTAGGTAGCAATGCAGAATTTCTGTATTTAAGTTTGATATTTCAATTGAAATATCATAATCAAAACTTTCAGAAACCATTGTTGTTTGATTGGTTTCAAATTGATTATGAACACAGCATTCTGTGCAAGCATAATAGTCTTCGAATGTTTCCCGGCTGGTTTTAAATGATATTATTTCGCCTTTGGAATGTTGAAATGAGTACATGCTGTCGTTTTGATAAGGAACAAATAGCAACGCTGATTCCGGAAGAGGACCATTGTCCTTGGTAGAAATTCCTCCCGGGCAGCACCCTGTTAATATTAGCAGAGTTATAAAATATAGAACTTTATTCATTTGATTTTCAAAATTATATTTTTTGGAATCTGCGCCAGCCAAGCTTAATGCTAAAGATTAAAATCTCTCAAACTATAACATTCTGTAAAGTCAGAATTTACTGTAATAAGGGTCAATTTGTCTATTGTACACCTATACTCAAAACCCAAATCTTCAAATTCCTTTTTTGCGTTTTTGAATTTATTTTTATCAAGGGTTAATTGAGCTGTTGGATTATTAAAATCATATTCTTCCTTGCTGAATAAACCTAATCCTATATGAGGATAAAATGGTAGATCCTCTCGAAGATAAGGCCTTAAAATTCCCTCATAAAATTCATCGTGGAGTTCGACAACCAATTCTTTTCCTTCTTTTGCACCCATATACAACCAATGATCCCACGTTTTTTCAAGGATGCAAAAATGTACATCAAATGCTTGCCAGTTTTTTAATATTGTTTCAATGTGTTTTTCTAATTTTTCTTGTCCCACAATCTCAGGAACCGGATGAATAAAAGTTACATGTTCAGGAAGCAATTCAGAATAAGGATCAAACTTTTGACGAAAAGATTGAAAACCCTTATGTAGGATATTTGGATAGTGTACTAATGCAAAATACATTTTTCTATTACTTAACTATTCGCTGACTCAGATTCCAGTCTGCAGCAGACTGGTGCAATCTGTGCCATTGACTAAGTCAATACTATTTTAATTCATTCTTCGATTTATTTCAAGTTTTTTAATTCAAAATGCTTCCGGTCCTTTCAACAAAGTACGGATATTAAATCCGCGCCAACGATAGGTTTTTTATCCTTATTGGTGTTTAAGGTAACATATGTAAAAATCAATTATTATCTTTTAACTGGTGGTGGTGGTGCTTTTCTTGTAGGAGCGCGAGGAGTTCTTGGACTAGGTTTACTAGGTTGTGGTGAGGATTTTTCACACTTAAAGGTTAATTTATTATAATCAGCGGATTGATACATAATGTATTTATTTGATGTTTAATAATAAAAAAATGATTTGCAGTCCTATCCCGACCGCAAGACTTATATAAGTGTATGTTCGCAGTTGTGTTAAAGTTTTGTGCCCTTGATCCCATAGATTTAGTAGCTCTTTATCTTGACTTTCAGAATCTGGTTCCATTTTATCAATCATAGTTATCATATCAAAGTCATGTCGAATAGTTTTAGATTTCCTTATTAATATTAGCACGAATGATACAAATATTAACGTTAGACTTAATACTAAAATAAGTGCAAATTTTGCATCTTGAATCTTTAGAAATTTATCATTTATCGTAATAAAAAATCCTAATGCTCCAATTGAAATATAGCTTAAAGTTGTTTCAATTTCGAGGTCTTTCTCAGAATATTCTTTTTCAAGAATTTTTCGATAATCTTTTAATTCGTCTTTTGTCATTTTATTTTCAACATTACATTTCTACTTCTTATTTTCGATTTAAAATCATTGTTGCGTACACCACTTCTCAATTGTTCCAATTTTATTCATTTATATGAAGTTTCATAAAGTTAATATTGTCAAAAAAACAAACAAAGTATTAAATCCGGAGGCGGCTTTCGGTTTTTTTTCTTTCTGGGTGTCAACGGATTTAGGTTTCTAAAATTAATTATTATTAACATAATTCCAATATTATTTTTAAAAGTTTTTGGGAATGGAATATGGATGATTGGATTTTATTTTTTGTATAAACCACCCCACCGCTGTGAACGCGGTCCTCCCCTCCTGCGAGGAGGGGAATTTTTGTGCGCTTAAGTAGTTTTAGGTAATCAAATTAAATTTAGACATACGAACATTTTAACTTCTTGCGGGAGGAGAATTTTTGTGCTCTTTTACTATTTTTAAATTCAATTCAAATTATGAAATACGAACATTTCCCCTCCTCGCAGGAGGGGTGCTCCGAGCATTCGGAGCGGGGTGGTTAAGTACTTTTATAAAACCATTTTTGGCTAACCCACAAAATAACAAATCCGCACCCATCTTTTAAATCTGCATTATCTACGTTCTATTCAAAATAAAATTGAAAATATCTGAAAGATTTGCGATAAAAAAATGTATTTTTCGCATTTACTAAAACCAATAAAATTTAATCTTAACCTTACCTTTTGTAAAGGATTGAAAAGAAAAACTATACAATTTTATTATAAACTCTCTGAAAAAGACGTATTCTATGATGAAAAAGCTGTTTAATTTACTGTTGCTGCCGGTTTTGATTTTTGGCATATCAAAAGTGTCGGCACAAGGAATTTCGTTTGATAAGTATCATACCAACGACGAAGTTCAACAAATCCTCAATTCGCTGCAGACGGGCAATTCAGGCTCGGTAAAACTGCATACCATTGCCACAAGTCCGGGTGGCGAAGAAGTAAAAGTTCTGGAAATCGGTTCCAGTCTCGAAGACGTACCTGCCATTTTTGTAGGGGCAAATTTTGAGGGCGACAGGCCTATTTCAACCGAAGGTGCTTTGTACCTTGCTCAAATGTTACTCGACTCTTCGAAATACACCGAAAATATAAAGTGGTACATCCTGCCACAACCCAATCCCGATGCGGCTGCGGGTTATTTTGCAGATGTTAAATATAATCTCAGTGTAAACCAGTTTGAGATTAATAAAGATGTGGATGAAGCGTTAAACGAAGATGGTTTTGAAGATTTAAACGGAGATGGTCTGATTACAAAAATGCGCGTTAAAGATATCGAAGGTTCGTATGTAGTCTCGAAAAACGATGCAAGAATTATGGTCCGCGCAAAAACCAGTAAAGGGGAACGTGGTGCATATAAAATATATACTGAAGGAATTGATAACGATGCCGATGGAAAATACAATGAGGATGGTCCCGGTGGAATCAATGTGGGAATTGCTTTTCCACATCTTTTTCCCAGAGATAAAAAGGAAGCGGGCCGTTTCTCGGGCGAAACTCCCGAGGTGTACGGAATCCTTCGTTTTATATACGATCGCCCTGAAATAGCAATGGTATATACTTTGGGAAGCTCAGATTTTTGCGCGGTTCAACCCAAAGGAGGCCGCAAAGGCGGAGCCAATTTGTCAAACATAAAACTACCAGGTCGTTATGCAAGGATGTTTGGTGCAGATCCGAACAAGACTTACACCATGGAACAGGTTATCGAGATGGTAAAACCACAGGTTCCTCCGGGAATGGAAGTTACTCCCTCGATGGTGGCAGGTTTTCTTGGTCTGGGCGCAGCCGTTAACCCGCTGGATGCAGATTTGAAATTCTACAAAAACTTTAACCAGGAATACAAAAAGTTTTTGGAAGCTAAAAATTATAAAACAGAAGCTTTGGATCCTGCTCCTGCAAAAGACGGCTCTTTTGAATTATGGGCCTATTATCATTTGGGAGTTCCATCCTTTAGTATGAATCTGTTTACAGTTCCTAAAGTAAAGGAAGAGAAGAAAGAGGAAAATGGTGCACTTTCATTGGATGAAGTGGAAAAAATGGAAACCGAAGAGTTTGTTGCTTTGGGTGAAGAAAAAATAGATGCTTTTCTGAAAGAGAATAATGCTACAAAGTTTAATGCAAAAACGGTAATCGATATGATGGAGTCGGGAAAAGTAACTCCAAAACAAATGGTTGCCATGCTTAAAAATATGCCAAAACCGGAAAAGGAAGAAGGAGAATTAAGCGATAAAGACAAAGCTTTGCTGGCCTGGTCTGAAAGTCACTGGGAAGGCAAAGGATTTGTTACATGGGAAGCTGCTGAGCATCCAACACTTGGTGATGTAGAAATAGGTGGATACGCTCCTTATCTGGAAAGTACGCCAAAAGCGGAGTTGATTGATTCGCTGGCATCAATAAAAATTCCATGGTTATTACAACTTTCAACAAAAATGCCCGAATTAAAAATTGCAGACAGTAAAACCACTGAGCTGGGTAAAGGCGTTTATAAACTTGAAGTATTTGTTGAAAACAAAGGTGAAATAGCCTATCCGATTTCGATGGGTGAAAGAAACAATTATCCTGCACCGGTAATGCTGGTTTTGGATGGCGACATTGAAATTCTGGAAGGAACAAAACGAATGAAAGTGGGAAGTATTGGAAGTAACCAGGTAAAAAAACTGTCGTGGATTGTTAAAGCAAAAATCAATTCAACTATTGATGCCAGGCTTGAATCGGTGGTATTTACCGATGATGTTAAACAAATTAAAATTGGAGGTTAATTATGAAACATACAATATTATCTGCACTGTTGATTTTTGGTTTTGCTTTTGTATTTGCAGCCGATAAGGGAAAAATTGAAGTTCCGCTTCGTTTCGACAGATATTATAATTACGAAGAAGTAAATGAGGCACTGAAAGTTTTAAATGCTGCTTATCCTGAACTCACAAAACTGGATATGATTGGTAAAAGTGAAGAAGGCCGCGAGATTTATGCCTTAACCATAAACAATCCTGAAACCGGCGACGAACTCAGTAAACCCGGTGTGTATGTGGATGGAAACATTCACGGAAACGAAATTCAGGCCGGCGAAGTTTGTTTGTATTATGCCAATATGCTTTTAACCAAATATGGCGAAAACGAAAAAGTTACCAAAGTTGTCGACAGAAATGCACACTACATTATTCCTGTTGTAAATGTCGATGGCCGCTTTCATTTTTTTGAAGACGGAAATACACCAAGTACCAACCGTAGTATCAGGGTTGCGAAAGACGATGATAAAGACGGATTGTTTGACGAAGATCCTCCGGATGATTTGGACGGTGATGGTAATATCTGCCAGATGAGAATTAAAGATCCTTACGGACAGTATAAAGTAGATTCTGAAGATGAACGAATTTTGGTTCGTGTTAAACCCGGAGAAAAAGGCGAATACACATTGCTGGGTTACGAAGGAATAGATAATGACGAAGATGGCAGAATTAACGAAGATGCAGAAGGATATTTGGATCCAAACCGTAACTGGGGATACAACTGGATGCCGCCGTATGTGCAGCGCGGAGCAGGTAATTTCCCGCTTTCCGGTGTTGGATTAAAAGCAATTAACGACTATATAAATGCCCGGCCAAACATTATCATTGGTTATGCATTTCACAATACAGGAGGAATGTGGTTGCGTGTTCCGGCAGAAAAATCCATAGAGATTCCGGCATCGGATGTTGCAGCCTATGATGTTATTGGCAAGGAAGCGATAAAAATTACTCCGGGGTATGTTTATAAACCGGCTTACGAATTGTATCCTACATATGGCGATTTTGATTCACACCTTTATTTTATTCATGGTGCGTATTCTTTTGTTGGAGAACTTTTTATGAGAAGTCAGGAAACCTACAAAGAAGAGCAAAAAGGGCCAAAAGAAGACGATTTGGAATCTTTAAGGGGAGGCACAAGAACAGAAAGAAGCCGGGAACAACTGGAGTTTAATGATAAGGTGGCGCAGGGAGAATTGTATAAAGAGTGGAAGAAATTTGACCATCCTGTTTATGGTGAAATTGAAATAGGTGGCTGGGTAAAAATGAGTAGCCGGCTTCCCCACCCTTTTATGTTACAGGATTTGGTACATAGAAATGCTGCTGTTGTTTTTCTCTCGGCCGAACATACTCCTGAAATTATAATGGAGGTTTTTGATATACAGGAAATTGGAAATAACCTACACCAGGTTCGTGTAAGAATAGAAAATGAAAACGGACTGGCTGCAATGACAGCACAGGCTTTTAAAGACAAGTTGTACGAACTCGACCGTTTAATAGTAAAAGGAGGCAAGGTTGTAGCAGGTGGAAAAATTAACGACGTTAGGCTAAATAAAGTTAGCTATAAAGAGGATAAACCAGAAATACAATTCTTTGCCTTGCCGGGTCATAGCCAGGTTGAATACCAGTTTTTAATTGAAGGAAAAGGCGATGTAACAATTGATTTTGAATCGCGCAAAGCAAAAAATGTTAGTACTAAGATAAGTTTATAAGCTGTTTAACTATTATATTTTAAGGGCATTGGGATTATTTCTGATGCCTTTTTTTTGACTTACTTACGACATCCTTTAGGTTGGTAAATTGAGACAACAACGATTTTAATGGATAATGTAAATTTTTTAATTAGTTAATATACAGCTATTTGCATTTACTAAAACAATAAAATGTCTTGTAATAATCACCGCCCTGAAGGACGGCGTAAGTTAAGATTATCAAAGAAAAAAACTGAATCAGAAATCATAATAGAATAGCAAACTTACCCGTGTGGCATTTCCGGAAACACCATTTTTATTGACTCTTTTTCCCCACACCACTTCTCCACCGGCAGTGGCTCCATCGGTAATATTCCAGAAAGTGTTCATCCTTATAGTTTGCCCTCTGTGGAAAATGTCATCGTTAGTAAAAGGCTGTTTTTCTAAAACCACGGCACCATAGCTGATATTGCTATACAAATCTGATGTCCAGTTATGTTCATATGTGGCATAATATCCAAATGACACCGGAGTTACATAACCTTCGTCTAAAGGCCATTTTATATGAATATCATAACCTTTTCCTGCCAGTTCATTAAAATATCTGGAAATAGCTTTTCCTATAGCTCCCTGAACATACCATTTGCCATTTATCCATGAATCAACTACAAAAGATGCTGAAACTCCCCAACCATAGACAATTTCAAGTTTATCCTCCACCTTTCCGGATAAAATTGGCAAAATTCCTGAAACCTGAGCTGAACCCCAATCAAATTTTCTGTCCGCTCTGACAGTAACATCGGGTGTCAATTGAAATGCTTCAACACTGAGCGAATCAGGTAACCCCAAATTAGGAGGAGTATACTCCAAACCAAAGGCGACATTGGTTTCTGCATACAGTTTGGGAATTGAGTATCTTATTTGAGGGGTCCGAACCACGGTAGAACCAGTGGGACCCGAAAAATCAACAGTGGAGGGCAAAGCATTGATATGTGTAAACAAACTCCATGTTTGACCTAATAAAAACCGGGAAATCTGTCCGTAAGCATGTCTTATTCTAAAACCGTTTTTTCCGGCAAAATCAGTTTCCAGCCGAATAAAAACATTGTCTTTGTCTGTTTTTCTTGTTACCTCAAATCCCAGGCGGGTTTGTTCAAGGCCGTTATAGTAATTTGGCAAATTCTGATTGGTACCGGGAGTAGGAATTTCGTAAGTGTTTAAAGAGTTTTTCGATTGGAGTTTAACATTGTCGTAAACCACCAAATAACGTACTGAGCCAAGAATTCTAAGTTGCATTCTTTGGTCTGGCGTAACGATAAACAAACCACGATTCTGATCTATATCCAGCGGGGCATCTTCAATGACTTTACTCGAATCGGTTTGAATCGTATCTACAGCACTTAGTGTCATTACTTTTTTTCCCTCTTCTTCTTCAATTTCCTGGGCATTAACATTAAAAGAAATCATACCAAACAAAAAAACAAGGGCCACGAAAAAACCTTGTTTTAAGAGCTTACCTGCAGAGTTATTGTTTAAAAGAATATGGTTATGAAAAATCATTTGCCCCATTAATTTAAAATGAATTCTTTTTATTTAGGCATTCCCAATTTAAGTATTTTTCTGCGAATTAAGGAAAGAATAATACCAACAGGAAAGTAAAACTATAAATACACTTTTAGTAGATATGACTAACACCATCCTTTAGGTTGGTGTGAAGAAACAAAGTAGCAATCCGGATTTTGTAATTTTTTGTAACTTCTATAATCTACAAAAAACTACAAAATCCTGTTAAAATGCTTCTGTTGTATTGAACATTTTATTAGTGTATTTTACTTTTAATACCATTAAATATAAGGCCTGAGCATTCTATGATTTATACCATCATTCACGTACACAGCTCTCACTCCCAGTCCTCCTACTTCATGAATATTTCGGTGTTCGTCGTCAAAAAACACCATTTTTGAATACGGAACCTTAAAGTGGTTTTGAATTCTTCTAAAGTGTTTTATTTTGCTGCTGGGGTAAATCTCCTTTAAATCAAAATACTGGTCGATATCAAACATATGGAGTAAATCCTGCGCCCATCCGGGTTGATAAGTTCTGGAAGCAGCAACCACATGTTTGTTTTGTTCCTTTAACTCTTTTAGAATATCAATCACATCATCGTACAAACGAATCCAGTCGCCGCAACTATCAAGCAATCTGCCATTCTCCCATGTATAAGGTGGATTGGTTGTGTCACACCAGCCACCACCGGCATCCCAAAGGGTAAAGTCTAAATCGAAGACGAAAATTCTCATGTAAGGCTAAAGTAAAAAGTGAAAAGGCAAAAAATTTGAAATTCATAGATTGTTAACTCAATTAAGATTAGCTTTAGAGTTTACAATTATACTTCCCAAAATTTTCTTCAATTGTGAAGATTCATCCAATAAATACAACAACTCTGTTTTATTTTTGTTATCCAATTCCACTGTTGCTTCAATAATTCTTAACCAGTAGTTGGTTTCTCTCATTTCTCTTAATGAAATTTCAGTTTTAAATATAAAATCTGCTTTTGAAGATCCAGCCTGAGCTTCTTCATAATTCGCTCCCGGAGAAGTAGATGATTTGGAAAGCTGATATCTAATGTTGTTGAACTCAGGTAAGTTTGGAAGATTTTTAAGAAACAAAACAGTTCTTACAGCAAAGTTAAAAAGTCGCTCTTCTAAATCATTTCTCATATTTTCAGATTTTGTTGATTTCTTCTAAAAGAAATTACACCTTTTAACCCAAAACTCAAATTTTATTTTGGAAACATCTCTCAATTTTGCCTTTTGCCTTTCTACTTTTTCCTTATTCTCAGAATCCCAGTGATGTAGGCAACCACATAGAAATTTCAGGAATGTACGTTACCAGTAATAAACAAAGTATCATGGCAACAAACATTGGCAGAAGTGGTTTGATTACGGTTTCTATTTTTACCTGACTAACACTACAGCCGATAAACAACAGTGAACCCACCGGTGGAGTTCCCAAACCAACACTTAAGTTTAATACCATGATAATACCAAAATGTACAGGATCTAATCCAAGATTGGTTACAATCGGAAGGAAAATCGGTGTGAAAATCAGAACTGCCGGAGTCATATCCATAAACACACCAACAAACAACAAAATCATGTTAATAATCAGAAGGATTACAAACTTATTATCGCTCAACGCCAGTAATGCTTCACTCACATTTTGAGGAATATTTTCGTAAGCCATAATCCATGAAAGTCCGATACAAGTCGCAACCAGTAAAAGCACAAAAGCCGTTGTCTTTACAGAGCGAAGAATTACATCAGGCAAATCCCCTATGGTTAATTCGCGATAGGCAAATGCCAAAATTAAGGCATATAAAACAGCAACAGCAGAAGCTTCAGTCGCAGTAAAAAAACCAGCTACAATTCCTCCGATTACTATTACAAGCATCATTAAACTCGGGAAAGCCCGTAAAAAAGTTTTTAAGGCTCTTTTTGCTCCGGTTTTATGTTTTCCTGCATACCAGGCAAATCCTAGTATAAAAACCAAAGCCAAACCACCATAAATTGCAGTAGCAACACCTGAAGAAAAGAAAGAATTGACTTTCATCAGGCCTACCACGATTAATGCGATAGAAGCAATTGCTGCAAAAAACTTAGACACATTGCGTATCATGCCTTTGAATCCAAATTTGCTGTAGGAAAACATCCCCAAGGCCATTGCCATAATTGCCAGACCGGTTAGAATACCCGGAGCATAACCTGCAAGGAATAAAGCTGTAATAGATACACCTCCACTTGCCAGTGAATATACGATAAGCACATTACTTGGCGGAATAGATAAACCGGTGGTTGCTGATGTAATATTGACAGCGGCACTAAAGTTTCTGTCGTAACCCTCCTTGTTTAGTTCCGGCATCATAATACTCCCAATTGCAGATGCAGAAGCCGCAGCTGAACCGGAGATGGCACCAAAAAGCATATTCGCAAAAACGTTTACAAATGCCAGTCCTGCAGGCCAGCGACCTACCAAAACCCGTGCAAAATCGATTAAACGCATCGCAATTCCTCCCTTGTTCATTATGTTCCCGGCGAGTATAAAAAACGGAATTGCCAAAAGTGCAAAACTATCGAGTCCCGTTGCCATTCGCTGAGCAAAGGTAGTGGCTGCCGGCAGTGGCAAAATGGTAACCAACATGGTCAGTATGCCTGAAATCCCAATACTAAATGCAATTGGAACTCCCAAAGCCAGTAAAAAAATAAAACTAACTACTAAAACGATTACTCCAAGAAATTCCATTATTCTACAGTTTTTAGGTTGATTGAATTATCAATTGTATAATATATTGTGAGGATTCCACTAAATGGCACTATTAGATAAACATAACCAAGAGGCAAGGCAAGAGCAGCAGAGGTAACACCCAGGTAAAATCGTGTATAAACAAGCCATGTACCACCAATAACCATAACGAATAAGGCAAAAACTGCTACAATGGCATTAATAATAATTTGGAGCCG
>ENA-ORCQ01000271-ORCQ01000271.1-marine-metagenome-genome-assembly--contig:-NODE-271-length-16949-cov-3.976766_pt1 | contig 16949 bp, 10 predicted proteins | sample MGYA00237780_ERZ508510 | MGnify/ENA primary metagenome ERZ508510 (study PRJEB26181, sample SAMN06268981) | marine metagenome | isolation source: Tt an E2 anaerobic enrichment on eucalyptus from sediment...
AGCACGAGATCCGCTATTTTACGCTTGTCTGGCAGTTGCCAATCAGGATGCCCCGGGTGTAGGAGATCTTTGCCTTCGATGCCATACACCTGATGGATGGCTAAACGGAAGATGTGAACCCACCGATGGTTCTGCATTAAATTCAAACGATCGTGAAGGTGTTCAGTGCGATTTTTGTCATAAACTGGTTAAACCCTTGCAAAAAGTTGAAGGAGTTTATGTTAATCCATTCCCCGGTGATGAACTATACAATAGTTCTGTTTATAATTCAATCACATTTGAGCAGGATAAATCATATATAGACCAAATTATTCCGGTTCCAGGTACATCTGCAAACGGAATGTACCTTGCAGATTCAAACAACGGAAAGCGAGGGCCATTAAACGATGCCACAGGGAGGCATCAGATGTTTTATTCCCCGTTTCATAATGAGGCGGCTTTGTGCGGAACTTGTCATGATGTAAGTAATCCTGTTTTTATAAGACAAAATACGGAACTAGAAGAATATACATTTATAAAACTTTTGGGAGAAGGTGATAAAACGCTCTCAGAGCTTGATTTTAATCTTCGTAATATGTTCCCGGTTGAAAGAACGTACAGCGAATGGCTGGCCAGCAGCTACAATTCAGAGAATGGTAAAACCTGTCAGGATTGCCATATGAAAGATGTTGCAGGCAAAGCAGCAAAAATGAAAGATGCAAAATTGAGAAATGATTTACCACTACACGATTTTACGGGGGGCAACACCTTTGCTCCGCTTATGGTAAAAGATAAATGGGCCGCAGAGGTTAGCTCAACCACCCTTAATGCCGGCATTGAAAGGGCCAGAATACAACTTCAATCTGCAGCTGAATTTGAATTAGAAGTTGTTGGCAATATTGCAACAGTGAAAATAACCAATAACACAGGGCACAAATTACCTACAGGTTATCCTGAAGGACGAAGGATGTGGATAAATATTAAGGCATTTAATGGAGATAAACTGGTTTGGGAATCAGGAAAGTATGATAAAGAAACTGCAGTGCTTACTGCGGATGGTGCAAAGATTTACGAGTGCAAACCGGGGTTTAGTAATGCCTGGGCCAGTGAATTGGGAAAACAAGCCGGGCCGTCTTTCAATTTTGCTATCAACAATAAAATATGGTTTGACAACCGAATCCCACCGGCAGGATTTACCAATGAAAAACTAGAGCTTTTACAATCTCCTGTGGTAAATAAAAATGGTGAAGTCGATTATACCATCTATGCTGACGGACAAAACTGGGATATTACTACGTACAATATTCCTGTAGACTTTGACAGGATTGAAGCAAGGTTAATGTATCAAACCACCTCAAAGGAATATGTAGAGTTTTTACGAGATGCTAATCAAACAAATTCTGCAGGACAGGAATTGTATGATTTGTGGTTAAAACATGGAAAATCGGCACCTGAGATTATGAATGAAAAATTTTGGGGAAACACTCCTATTGCATTTATGGATGCTGATTTTATTTTGGTTTCAAGAGGAACAAAAAGGAAATCCGCAAATGGTATTGCTACAATTGAAGTAACATCAGGTGCAACAAAGGTTTCAGGTGCAATTGTTACCGTGGATTATTCAGGTCCAAGTAGCGGCACTGCACAGGGAACAACAAGCTCAGATGGTACAGTAACCATAAAAACCCGTTCAGTGAATAATCCAACCGGCTCATGGTGTTTTACTATTCTCGATGTGGAGCATTCTGAATATACCTATGTAATACCAAAACCATTTACGCGGGCCTGTGAAGAAGAAACTTTTGCATTGAACAAAAGCGGAATTATTGATATTATGGAAATTCATCAACCCCAGTATAACATTTATCCTAATCCATTTTCCGAAAAATTACATTTGGATTTTATATCTCCAATAGATTGTAATGCGAAAATTGAAATCTACAACAACTCAGGGAAACTGGTTAAAATCTTGTTAGATCAGCCAGTTATTGCAAACTTAAATTACTATGTTGAATTTATTCCTGAGGAAAATTCGGGTGGCATGTATTTTTACAGAATAAATTTAGGGAACAAAGGTTATATAGGTAAAGCTGTTTATCAGAAATAATACTTAATAATTTTCACAAAAGGGCTGTCAATATCTGACGGCCTTTTTTACACATTAACATCAAAATAACAAGTTAAATTTTTTATCTTGTCAACCAGAATTTAAACCAATTTTATCATGAAATCATCTAAATTATTCACAAACATGAAAGTCCTTTTTATCTTTTTAATAGTTGTTACTGTTGGTTTTTCACTTTCCGCACGTGATTTTTATCAATTAAAAGTTTATACAATAAACAGTGAAACACAGGAAGCCGTAATTGACAACTATCTGGAAAATGCTTTTTTACCTGCCCTGCATCGTGCCGGAATAAAAAAAGTTGGAGTTTTTAAACCTATTGCTGAAGATCCGGCTGCAGGAACTAAAATATTTGTTTTTATTCCATTAAAAGATTTAAATCAAATTGATAAAATTGAAACCGGACTAACAAAAGATAAAAAATACCAGAAAGAAGGAGAGGAATACATAAATGCGGCTCACGATAATCCTCCATACGAAAGAATGGAAGCAATACTTTTAAAAGCATTTACTTCACAGCCCGAATTTTATGCACCTGAATTTTCGACACCAAAAAGCGAACAGATTTTCGAACTTCGCAGTTATGAAGGGGCTACTGAAAAACTTTATCAAAAAAAGGTACATATGTTTAACGAAGGTGGTGAAGCTGCCATTTTCCAAAACCTGGGATGTAATCCTGTTTTTTTTGGTGAAGTACTTACAGGAAGTAAAATGCCCAATTTAATGTACATGACGTCATACGAAAACATGGAGTCAAACAAGGAGCACTGGAAAGCTTTCGTAGATTCTCCGGCCTGGAAAGAACTAAAAGTTAAACCTGAATATGCAAATACAGTTTCGCATATTGACAAGTGGCTTACCTACCCAACCAATTATTCTGACTTTTAGGGATTAAGAATATTTTTTCCCTGTTGATTAAAATTTACAATGATTTTTTTGGAGCATAAGCTTCAACAAAACTGCTGTTTTTTTTGTTTATTAGCACAGCAAAACAGACAATAAATGATTTATCACAAAACATTTAAACATAAAAATTCTGACACCTGGGTTGTGTTTGTGCATGGAGCAGGTGGAAGCAATGCGGTTTGGTTTAAGCAGTTACGTGAATTTAAAAAACATTTTAATGTATTGCTAATTGATTTACGGGGTCATGGGAAATCCAAAGATCATTATTCACAGGAAGAAATTTACGAGTTAAACGAAATAGCCCTGGATGTAATTCAGATTATGGATCATCTCGAAATTCAAAAAGCACATTTCGTCGGAATTTCACTAGGATGTATCATTATCAGGGCAATCGACAAACTGGCACCGGGAAGGGCAGAATCAATTATTTTGGGTGGAGCGGTTATTCAGTTTAACAAGAAAATAAACGGTTTGGTAAATACTGCAAAACTGTTGCAATCGATTTTGCCTTATATGTGGTTATATAAACTGAATGCCTGGATTTTAATTCCTTCCAAGAAACATGCTCAATCCAGAAAGCTATTTATACAGGAAGCTATTAAATTAGGAAAACACGAGTTTAGAAAGTGGCTTCGAATGTCAAATGAAATTCGTGAAAACCTGCAGGAATTTCTTGTGAAGGAAGCCTCTGCTCCTGTTTTGTATATTATGGGTGATGGCGATCATATGTTTTTACCCATGGTTTCAAACCTTGTTAAACAGCATATCAATTCTAAACTCGAAGTTATTGGTAACAGCGGGCATGTTTGTAACCTCGACCAACCCGAAGCATTTAACGAACGCTCGATTCGGTTTATAAAAAGTATTTCAGTGTAATTTTTTCGTTCATTTTTTTATTCAGACAGAAGATTTTTATGAAAGACTGTGAGTAAAAATTGAATCAAAATCCAAATACACAATTTTCAAAACACAAATAAATTCCAAAATTCTGAAGTAATCAATATCCAAAAGATGAAAATCTCATCAATCCAATACATTACATTAAACTAACTTACATCACATTACATGCATTTTTTTTTGGATGTTTGGTTCTTATTTGATATTTGGTATTTGATTTTTGAAATTTAATATAAGTTCAATATTTAATCTAAAATTTAGTCTTCGTAATAACCACACAAATCGCATAGACCCATAAAAGTATTTATTCTGTAGAAAAACAGGATGCCGGTAAATCTGCAGCATTAAACAAATTTGGTGTTGCTGTATTTCGCCATGCAAAACGCACGTATTTGGGCTTTTTCACCTCATCAGACTGAACTACAACCTGTTCATCCTTTATTTTGGCTTCGGCTTTAAAATAAATTTTGTCTTCTCCGGCGATTTCAAAACATTTCAATTCTTCACCTTTGGCATACAAACCTTTGGCAAATTCAAACGAAATTATCACTTTGTTATTTTTTAATTCCATTGATTTAAACAATGGTCCGCAATCTATTTCATCGATGGCCTGATAATGCCGATTTAAAGCCAGGTTGGCGAAACGAATGCCTACATCCAATTTATTTCTGGGATGAATATCAGTTGTATCCCCGATATCGCTTAATATAACCATTCCTGTTTTAGGAACTTCAAGCACTTTTCGTTGTTCCTCTCTTACAACCACTCCCTCAAAAGGTTGGCCATATTTGTAAGGAGCGATTTGAGCAAAATAAAACGAAAAATCGTTTTGAAAATCTTTACGCCAGCTTTCTATTAAGGTACTGAGAAACTCTTTGTAAGCATATCCGTTGATTGTGTTTCCTTCGCCCTGATACCATAATGCACCTGCAATATTAAATGGAACCAGCGGAGCAATCATTGCATTATAGATTCGTCCGGGTTCTGTGGGACCCCAGGGTACAGGATTTTGTTGTGCGGCTGCTTTTCTCAAATATTCGTCATTTTGAATTACCTCTTCCGGCATCCAGGATTCAACAGGCGTACCCCCCCAACTGGAATTGATTAATCCAACCGGTACATTAATGTCCTGATTAATTTTCCGACCAAAAAAATAGGCTACTGCACTAAAATCTTTCATGGTTTCAGGAGTACATTCTGTCCACTCCCCGGAACAATTAACCTGTGGATGTAATGCAGTTCTGTTGCTTACGGTAAAAAACCGGATATTGGAAAAATTAGCATTTTTTATTGCTTCTTCCTGGTTATCAATTCCTTTTGAAGCCGACCACTCCATGTTCGATTGTCCGGAACAAAGCCAGACTTCCCCAATCAAAACATTGTCCAAAACAATCTCATTAAAACCGGCAATTTTAACCTTATAAGGACCACCGGCAACAGGTGTTTTTACTTTAAGTACCCATGTCCCCTGGTTTCCGGTTTGAACTTTTACTTCTTCAGTCGACCATCCGGTACTGATTGTAACCTCTTCAAAAGGTTTTGCCCAACCCCAGAAGGTAACTTCTGATTTTTGCTGCAACACCATGTTATCAGCAAAAATATCAGGTATTGTAACATTAGCATTAGTCAGGAACGGAACAATAAACACTCCGCATAAAATGATTTTTTTAATAAAGGTTTTCATAAATATGGTTTTTTAGTTCTTCTTTTTACTGATTTCAAATTTCGTAAAAGCACTATTTATCTGGTCCAACTGTTTTTTACTAAATGCGTCAGGATGATTTAAAATCAAAGGTAAAAATTCTTCGGCAACATTTCTTTCCGTTAATACCCTGTTTATAAAAATGCTTTTACTGTAATTATCCAGTTCCGGGAAAAGTGAAAGCAATTTATAGTTTTTGAAAGATTCTTCAAAAGGTAATGGCATTTTAATAATTGTATTTGCTTTAACCAATGGAACACTTTGAGTAATTACCTGAAAGATCAATTCTGATTGAATTTCATAATCCACTTCAGAAAAATATTTTAATGCAAATAATTGCGTTTCATAATTGTCAGACAACAACATTCTTCTTGATACTTCTTCTGAATAGTTATCCAAAGTAAAATTCGAAATTTGGTTTTTTATTGAACCATTTACAAAATGCCACAAGGTATAGGAAGAATAAACTGCACCTTCCACAATAGATTTTCTGATGGTAACAGGTGTTGCCCCGGTAACAGCATCAACCTTTTTTGATTGTACTTTTACAGATTTATCCAGTAAATCCGTCATCTTCAAAATCCGAAGCATACTATTTCGGTTTTTAAGAATCTGGTCCAGTTTTGTATAATCATCCGAAGAGAATTTTTTATGGTCAAACTTGGTTAAAGGAAATCCTGTAAGCGTATCAAAGCTTTGATAATTACCTGCCAAATCCCAGTAAATCTTTAAAACTACGTTGGCACATAAGGTATCGTCACAGACCGGCATATTCACGCTTGATTTGTATCTCTCCGGAATTCCGGCAGAATCAAAACAAATTTCCACTTGATTATTAACTTCAAATTCTCCATAAATAAATTCAAAAGCTTCCTTACAATCATCTACCCGTTTTTCCACCTTTGGATTAGAAACTAAAAATCCTCCGGCCAATAAAATCGATATAAAATATAAAACGGGAAGCTGCATCAAAATTATTTTTGATTTTCTATCAACTGAAGATATTCATCTAAATAAGTGGTATAAATATCACGCGGATTTACCTGATGTTTTTTACAAACCGATGCTGCAATTCCTACTGCAGCTCCCATTTGACCTGTGGTATTCATAACACGGGGGCCACCCAGTCCAATATGTGAACAGCTAAAATTTCTACCTGCCATAAACAGATTATTTATGTTTTTTGAGTAAAAACTTCTATAAGGAATATTATAAGTTTTGGTATTATAAAACATCGCTTCTGAAAGAAAATCAGGATTGTTTTCATCAACCAAATTCATTTGGTAGTGCACATCAACCGCCCTTTTTTCAAAAACCACTGCATCCTTGAAATCTTTGGGTTCACGCGCATCGTTGAAAGTAAAGATATAATCACCCACCAAACGTCTTGATTCCCTTTTTCCGACCAAATACGAAACCCATTTAAGCTGAATACTATCGGCTTTTAATTGTTCCGGCCAATTGTTTCTTTTATTGATTCTTTCCTGGTCCGGATGAATATCTTCGGGAATTTGATTTTTATAATTATAAAACGAACCATAGATAGCACAAAACATGTGATCCCGAATAGTTTCTGCATCATCGATTTGGTTTAAGTCGTTACTTGAATATTCCCAGAACCACTCCCCTTTTCTGCTTGAATGATCACCAACAACATCCATTGCCCATGGTACTTCAGGGAAGTCAACAGGCTTGCCTGCATTTTCCGTTCCCCACAACACAGAAGATCCCATAACAAAATTATCAGCTATTTCAGGACTCCAAAGCACGCCATGTTCCTCCCATGTTTCACCGTATTCTGACGCAGCCTCGCGACCATAAGAATATTCTGCTCCTGCCCAGTAACCTATCCAGCCGTCTCCCGTGCAATCTGCAAAATAGGGTGCTTCAAATCTTATTCTTTCACCACTTGATGTATGTTTGGCATCCACAGAATTGATAGAATTATTTTCAGCATGTGTAGCATAAGCTCTGTAATTTAAAAACAAGTCGATATTTTCATATTTTCTCATATTCTTCATTCGCTTTTCTTCATCTTTAAAAGCTTCAGCTGAACCGTTTGGATAATGTTCTGTATCTATCATTTTTAAAATGCGTTCAAAATTTCCATGAATACCAAGGGTATGAACCCGTATTTCACTACTGGCATTTCCTCCCAGAACAGGGCGATCGTGAATCAATGCTACTTTTAATCCATGTTCGGCTGCTGCAATGGAGGCTGCACAACCCGCAATTCCACCACCAACAACCACAAAATCGTATTTTAAAATTTTTTCAGGCAAAATCGTTTCCCCCTTTTTTTCAGCCCGCCATTGCTTTAATTCTTTTAGGTTTTCAGGTAATTGTTGCTCATTAATAGTAGATAAATAAATTGCATCACATCTGCCTTCAAAGCCGGTTACATCATGAAGTGCTAATTCATTTTTACCTTTTTTCAGATTAACCTTTCCTGCATATTCCCAGTTCCAGCCTTCATTTTTTCCCAGTTCATTTTCCAGCTTTTCACCATCCACCGAAATCAAAAATCGACCCGGAGCTTCCCAGTTTCCCGGTACCCAGTTTTTGGTTCTTGCCCAAACATGGTATAATCCTGAATTTTCAATTTTAATGTCTGTGACAGCATTTTCAACAGGTATACCCAATCCGTGGGCCAATAAATAAGGTGAGCCCATTTGCTCCACAAATTGCGGATCGACCACCCAGCCTCCTTTATTTTTAAAACTTTCTGCTTCAATTAATATTGAATTTTGTGCAGCAATCAGGCTGCTTATAAAAAAACATATCAGGAATATATTTAATCTTTTCATTTGAATTTATTAATAATTCGATATTCTGGCTTAAATGACAAAAATTTAGGTAATTGTCAAAAATAATTTCAATAATAATGAAATAATCAGTTGTCAAAAATCATTTAATTTGGTCTCTCCTGCATCAAGCCTTCTTTTTACATTATCTCTCATTTTTGTTGATTTTTCAGGTTTTGGGACAGCCCCAGTACGCTGGGCCCAGTTAAGCCACGCTGCAGCAAGTTCCTTCACTACTTCAGGATGCCGGGAAGCCAAATCATTAGTTTCCGTCCTATCCTCCTGCAGGTCAAAAAGTTCCCATTTTTCCAAAGGAAGTTCATTTATTTTGTCGTGTATGTGTGGCCAAAACCATGCTTCAGATACCAATTTCCACTTTCCTTTTCGTATAGCCCTGTTTCCTTCATGTTCCCAGAACAAATATTCTCTGTCTAATTCTTTGTCCTCAAAAGCAGGTACCAAAGAAGTGCCCTCCATTGGAGTAATTTTACAACCATTAAACTCATTGGGATACTTTGCTTCCGCAACTTCTACACATGTTGCCATTATATCAGGTAATTGTCCGGCTTGCTGTCGAAATTCATTTTTCCACGTAAATCCATTTGGCCAGTGCACAATCAAAGGGGTTGAAATTCCACCTTCGTTGCACCAGTGTTTAAACATTCTGAACGGTGTGTTTGACGCATTGGCCCATTCAGCTGCATAACCAATATAGGTATCTGCCGGACCAGGCATTACTCCCTTACCGGCTCGAACCGGCCTTCCGTCGCGGGTTTGCCGAGGTTCCATATCCTTTTGCAAATAACCTTCCGGGTAAGACTGAAGTTTTGCCGGATCTGCTTTTATTGTATCATCACCGGTTCGATACATACCATAAGTTTCCGAACATGCCCCGTTGTCCTGCAAAAATATAATCAAGGTATTATCCAACTGCTTCTTGTTCTTTAATGATTCTACAATACGACCTATTCCCTGATCCATATTATCAATCATAGCCGCGTAAACCTCCATACACGCAATATGCCACTCCTTTTGCTCTTGCTTCTCCCAGGGATTATTGGGATATGCTTTTGTCATTTTCCATTCAGGTTTTATCAATCCCATCTCTTTCATTTTTGAATACCGATTTTCTCTGATTTTATCCCATCCCTCATCATAAACACCTTTGTATTTTTCAATATCCTCCGGCAAGGCATGCATGGGCCAATGCGCAGCGGTATAAGGAACATACATAAAAAACGGATTTTCAAAATTGTGTTGGTTAATATATTTTACTGCAGTGTCACTTATTGCATCGGTGTAATAAAAATCATCTGATGGTGCAATAAACTCATTACCACTGGTTAATGAATTGGGATCAAAAAAACTGCCTGCGCCATGTATCGTACCAAAAAAACGATCAAAACCGCGTTGAAGAGGCCAGTTGTGTTTCGATGGATTTACTTTATCCGGAATCAAGGGTGTGACATGCCATTTCCCTGACATATAGGTAGAATATCCTGCCATTTTTAACACTTCCGCAATGGTTACACTAGTTTGGTTTAAATCTCCCTGATATGCCGGAGTTCCTCTGTTTTCCATCATATGGCCAATTCCGGCCTGATGTGGATGCAACCCGGTAATCAGTGAAGCTCTTGTCGGACAACAACGAGCAGTGTTGTAAAACTGTGTAAACCGCAAACCGTTTGCTGCCAGAGCATCAAGATTAGGTGTATTTACTTCGCTGCCATAACAGCCAATATCTGAATAACCCATATCGTCTGACATGATTAATATAATATTGGGGCGACTTGTCAGATCTTTCTCTGTATTATTTGATTTTACAGAACAGGCAAAAACAAAAAATAATGTTCCTGATAGGATTAGATTGATTATAAATTTCATAAAATTAGGTTTAATAAGATTCTAATTCTTTTGTTTAAGAATAATTTCAAATTAATAATTAATTTAAAGATACTCCCTCAAAAGTCATTTTTATGGGTTTAATGGTACCGTCTTCATTAAATTCCATCTCATCAATACAGGTTACCCGATGGTCCCGATCTTCGTTTGGTATCGGCCGACGATGATAAACCATAAACCACCTGTCTGTTTCCGGAACATTAATTACAGAATTATGCCCGGCACCGGTTGCAATATTTTCATCCGTTTCAAGAATAGTCCCGATTCGTTCAAATGGTCCTGTAATTTTATCAGCTATTGCATAAGCAACTTTGTAGGTTCCATTGGTCCATCCACCTTCCGACCATTGAAAATAATATTTTCCTTTTCGTTTAAATAATACTGGCCCTTCCACATAACCTTCAGGAGTTACATCTTTATAAAAAGTTCCATCCTCCCACGGTTCAAGTCCGTCAAATTTATCATTCAATTTTACAAGGTTACATTTTCCCCATCCTCCGTAAAACATATAATAGTTTCCGTCAGAATCTTTATAAACAAACTGGTCGATGGGTTGAGCTCCGTTATGTACATCATCAATTAAAGGCTTTCCCAGATAATCATGAAACGGACCACCCGGAGCTTCAGAAACCGCGATTCCTATTCCACCATAGTGATGCTGTTTTTTGTTTTCATCGTACCACTTGCTTCCCGGAACCTGTAAATCATTTGCTCCAAAAAACAAATAATACTTGCCATCCTTCTCAATGGCTGATGGCGCCCACATAGCATGAACTGCCCAACTCACTCTTGAAGTATCCAAAATATTTTTATGCTTTTTCCAGTTCACAAAATCGGTTGATGAAAATGCATCAAAAAAAACCTGTTTTTCAAAATCGTCACTCCATGTAGGATAAATCCAGTACTCGTTTCCAAATACCACACCTTCGGGATCAGCATACCAACCATCAAACACGGGATTTCCTGATTTTATTTTCTTTTGTTCATTGCAAGAAAGGAAAATTAGAAAAAGAGGAATAAAAATTGCTGTTTTAAATAGTACTGTGGAACGCATTCTTATTTAAATTTTTAAAAGCCGAAATTACAAATTTTTGCCTTGTTACTTAATAATCAGAAAGAAATGTGTTTCTGGAGTAAAGAACAGACAGTATAATAAAAGTTATATTTTTGTTATTCTCATAAAATTAGCATGATGAAACCACAAATAAATAACTTAAAGTATTCCGATACTGGGAATTTTTTTCTATTGGCGGGACCATGTGTCATTGAAAGTGAAAAAATGGCAATGGAAATTGCCGAAAAAATCATTGCCATTTCTGAGCGATTAAAAATCCCGTTTATTTTTAAAGGCTCGTACAGAAAAGCAAACCGTTCACGTATTGATTCATTCACCGGTATTGGCGATGAAGTTGCACTAAAAATTTTAAAAAAAGTAGGTGAAACTTTTCAGATTCCAACGGTTACGGACATTCATTCAGCGGAAGAAGCAATACTTGCTGCTGACTATGTAGATGTATTACAAATCCCGGCATTTTTATGCCGTCAAACAGATATTTTGGTAGCAGCCGCTAAAACCGGAAAAGTTGTAAATATTAAGAAAGGCCAGTTTTTATCGGGAGAAGCAATGAAATTTGCAGTTGATAAGATTCTGGAAAGTGGCAATAAAAATGTGATGCTTACTGAAAGAGGGACAACTTTTGGATATCAGGACTTAGTAATTGATTACCGTGGAATTCCGGCTATGCAAAAACTAAATGTTCCTGTAATTCTGGATATTACCCACTCACTTCAGCAGCCTAACCAGGCAAGTGGTGTAACAGGAGGTAAACCAGAATTGATAGAAACGGTTGCAAAGGCCGGTATTGCAGTTGGTGTTGATGGCATTTTTATCGAAACCCATCCAAGCCCTGAAACCGCAAAATCTGATGGAGCAAATATGTTAAGACTGGATTTACTGGAAGGACTTTTGGAAAAACTGGTTAGTATCAGACAAACAATAAACAGATTTTAGGTGAAAGAATTCATTGAAATATCAAATCAAATAGTTTCTCTGACCAATGACTGGGAGAAAAACCTAAAACAATTATCCGAAGAAACAATCTCTGAAAAAAGAAATATCCAGAACAGGACAATTAAACAAATAGTCGGGCATCTGGTTGATTCTGCATCGAACAATACACACAGGGTGATTCATTTACAATACAGGAAGTCACCACTTGAGTATCCCAATTATGCTACTTTTGGAAACAATGACAAATGGATAGCAATTCAGAATTACCAAAATGAAAACTGGGAAAACCTGGTAAATCTGTGGAAATATTCAATGAATCATTTTGCACATATAATCCAAAATGTAAATCCTGAAAAACTAAATAATGTTTGGCTGGCAGGAGCAGATGAGAAAGTTACTTTAAAAGAGATGATAGAATACTTTTTGCCTCATTTCAAATTGCATCTCATAGAAATAGAAGATTTAATTAACAGATAAAATATAAAAAGGAAACAAAATTTAATCTTATGAAACGAGCATATTAAAAAATTACATCCAGGAGGATGATTAATTCCGATAGCCACCGGAACATGTGAGTAACTTATTAAATTTTGAAAACTAACAATTTTGATAGTATGAAAAACAGAAGATCTTTTATAAAAAAAACTGCGGCTTTTTCATTAGCCGGAATGTTATCTCTTTCCAAAAATGCGGCAGCAGGCGAAATTCAAATTAAGGGTGCTTTAATTCACCATGTATATTTTTGGTTGAAGGAACCTGAAAATGAAGATCATAAAAAAGAACTGATTTCAGGATTAAAAAAGCTATTAAAAGTTAAAACTATAAAAATGAGCCATATAGGTGTACCTGCCGGAACTGAGAGTCGGGATGTGGTAGATCATTCGTATTCAGTTTCGTATATGGTAATGTTTGATAATCAGGCCGGACAGGATGCTTATCAGGTTGATCCCATACATACAAAATTTGTTGATGACTATTCACACTTATGGAAAAAGGTGATTGTTTACGATTCGATTGATTAATCAGTGTATATGCAGTAAATTTATAGAAACAGATTGGAAATTATATATTTAAAATGAATTTAATCCATAAATTGCTTCTGTTTGAAAAAGTTAGATAAAGAATTAGTTAATTAATATATTTTAAAAGTGGAAAACATGTTTATATATTAAACCTGAAGGATTTAAAACTTAATGAATTTAATAAAAAGAAGAAGATCCTGTTAAAATTAACTTATGATCAAGAATCTACAATTACAACAATTAGAATTTCAGCTGACCTTTTCTCGTATTCTTTTGGGAAAAATATTAGCTATCGTTGTAATTTCTCTGGTTTCCACTTACTTTATTACTGCACAGGAAATTACAGTTGAAAAATCTTCAACTACAACCCTGGTCACTTATGCAGAGGAAATTATTAATTATACCTATAAATTAACAAACACAGGTGATGTTAGATTAACCAATATTAAGATTAAGGATGATAAGGTAGATAAACAACCTAAACTCCCCGCAAAAAGGCTTGATCCAGGAGATATTACAACTACTTCTGCTATATATACTGTCACGCAAGTTGATATTGATTCAAGAAGTAATATTTCCGGTACCGTAACAGTTGAAACAAAAGAAGCTCCAACAGTAACAACCAATCTTGAGATAGCCGTTGCTTTTTTACCAACTTTAACTATAGAAAAATCTTCAGCAACAACTTCAGTATCATCCGCAGGTGAAGTAATTACATACAGTTACCTGCTTACAAATACAGGTAATACAACACTTTCGGGGATAACACTCGATGATGATAATGTGGATGCGCAGCCTACCTGTGGTGCAACTACACTTGCTCCGGGGGCTACTACTACCTGTTCGGCTCAGTATACAGTTACACAGGCAGATATTGATGCCGGAGGGACAATTACAAACAATGCCACTGCAAGTTCAAATGAAGCTCCCGATGCTACAGATAATTTGAGTATTCCAATAAGCGGCACCGCATCCTTGACCATTGAAAAATCTTCTGTGACAACTTCGGTTTCAGCTGCCGGTGAAATAATAATATATAATTACCTGTTAACAAACACCGGAAGCGTTACACTAACCGGAATTTCATTGACTGATGATAATGTGGATGCACAACCTACTTGTTCTGAAACTACTCTTGCACCAGCAGCCTCAACAAATTGTTCAGCGCAATATACAGTTTTACAAAGTGATATTGATGCCGGTGGTAATATTACAAACAATGTTACGGCAAGTTCCAATGAAGCTCCCGATGCCACAGATAACCTGAGTATTCCAATAACTTATTCTGCAACATTAACAGTGGATAAAACTACTTCCACAACTTCGGTTTCCTCGGCAGGTACAGTTATTACATATAACTATCTCGTTACCAATACCGGGAATGTTACCATAACAGGATTATCTTTATTTGATAATAAGGTTGATACTCAACCAACCTGTGGTACAACTACCCTGACTCCTTCAGCAACAATCAATTGTTCTGCTAATTACACTGTAAAACAAGCAGATATTGATGCCGGTGGTAATATAACCAATAATGTTACAGTCAGCTCCAATGAAGCCACCGATGCAACTGATAATGTAAGTATTCCGGTTATATATACAGCAACCCTAACTGTTAATAAAACCTCATCAACAACCTCAGTTTCATCTGCAGGAGTGAGTGTTCCTTATACTTACCTGATAACCAACACAGGAAATGTTACTTTAACGGGTCTTTCTTTATTTGATGACAATGTAGATGCCCAACCAGTTTGTGCAAAAACAACATTGGCACCCGCAGAAACAACCACATGCTCAGCTGTTTATTCATTAGAACAGGCAGATATTGACGCAGGAGGAAACATCACAAATAATGTTATTGCCAGCACAAATGAAGCTCCGGATGCTACCGACAATTTAAATATTCCTGTAATTTCCACGGCATCTTTTAAAATCGATAAAACTTCAGCTACAAGTTCGGTCAATTCTGCCGGAGAAGTGATAACATACAGTTACCTGATTACCAATACCGGTAATGTTACATTAACAGGACTTTCTCTTACTGATGATAATGTTAATGCACAGCCTGTTTGCAATGAAACTGTTTTAGCTCCCTCAGCAACTACAACTTGTTCAGCTCAGTATACAGTAACCCAGACTGATATCGATGCAGGAGGAAATATTACTAACACTGTTACTGCAATTACCAATGAAGCAACTGATGAAACTGATAATTTAAGTATTCCTGTAATTTCAACCGCAAGCTTAACAGTTAATAAAACTTCAGCCACAACGTCAGTTTCTACTGCCGGTGAAGTGATAACATACAGTTACCTGATCACCAATACCGGAAATGTTACATTAACCGGACTTTCTTTAAATGACGATAATGTAGATGCACAACCCGTTTGTTTAGAGACAACTCTGCCCCCATTGGCTTCTACCAATTGTTCTGCGGAGTATACCGTTTCTCAAACTGATATTGATGCAGGGGGGTCTATTATAAACAATGTAACTGCAAGTTCAAATGAAGCATCAGACGTTACAGATAATTTAAGTATACCAATAAATTCAATACCATCGCTGACAATTGATAAAACTTCAACCTCAACATCTGTTTCTGCTTCAGGTGAAATAATTACATACAATTATCTGATTTCAAACACAGGTACGGTAACTCTGACAGGAATTTCACTTTTTGATGATAATGTGGATGCACAACCCATTTGTGTAAAAACTAACCTGGCACCTGGCGAAACATCAAGTTGTTCGGCTAAATATACTGTAAAACAATCTGATATAGATGGAGGCGGAGATATAACGAATAATGTTACTGCAAGCTCAAATGAAGCACCGGATGCTACAGACAATCTTAGTATTTCTGTGAGTGGTTCTGCCAGCATGACCATTGACAAATCGTCTGCCACAACTTCAGTAACAACTGACGGACAAATAATTACATATAATTATTTAGTCAGAAATACAGGGACAAGAACTATAACAGGAGTTACACTCAACGATAACAATGTTGATTCTCAGCCTGTATGTGTTAAAACTACTCTTTTACCAAACGAAACAACAACCTGTTCAGCCACTTATACAGTTACTCAGGCTGATATTGATGCGGGTGGAAATATTTCCAATACTGTCACAGCCAGTTCTAATCAGGCACCCGATGTAAGTGATAATCTTAATATACCAATCGCCGGTACACCTTCATTAAGGGTGGATAAAACATCAACTACAACATCGGTTACTTCTGCCGGACAAATAATTACCTATAACTATCTGATAACGAACACCGGGAATAAGACATTATCTGGAATTTCACTATTCGATGACAATGTAGATTCTCAACCAAGCTGTTCAGCTACAACTTTATCACCAAGAGCTACAACTACATGTACAGCCATTTATACTGTAAAGCAATCGGATATGGATGCAGGAGGAACAGTTTCAAATAATGTTATTGTGAGTTCAAATGAAGCACCGGATGCAACAGACAAATTGGATATTACAATAAACGGTACTGCAATAATGACGATTGATAAAACGTCCACAACGTCATCAGTAAGTACTGCCGGACAAACCATCACTTATAATTATCTGGTTAAAAATA
>ENA-ORCQ01000274-ORCQ01000274.1-marine-metagenome-genome-assembly--contig:-NODE-274-length-16360-cov-3.578517_pt1 | contig 16360 bp, 13 predicted proteins | sample MGYA00237780_ERZ508510 | MGnify/ENA primary metagenome ERZ508510 (study PRJEB26181, sample SAMN06268981) | marine metagenome | isolation source: Tt an E2 anaerobic enrichment on eucalyptus from sediment...
CTACATGTTTGACCCGGATCGTTTCAAGACTGTTGTAATCGATGTTTCGGAATGGGTCCCCGCTTTCTCGTCCCTGACCGTTGACACTCCGGAGGATTGGGAACGAACCCAATTCATAGAAAGCAAGATCGGTGGTGAAAAAAACATTACGCTTTCGGACATCGTCAATCTTTCCAGGATTTCCGAGATACCTCACTTCTTTCTCGATATCGAGGCGTCGGTCAAGCTGCCGAACAGTAAGGTTGTATCGCTGGGACAATTTATGGAGCGGCAGTCCGCCCTTGCCCGGAAAAGCCAAACTCATGTGCCGCTAAGCCAGAAGGAGTACGACGATGCCTGAGACTCGATTCATAGCGGAAACAGCGTTTTCCCATGAGGGCGATGCGAGTTATATGTCAGAACAAGTACATCAACTGATGGAAACTGAAGCTGACATTGTGAAATTTCAGGTGCTTCTTGAGCCTGAGTACATGCCTGATCACCCCATGGCATCAAAATGCTATGGATTGATGCTTTCAAAGTCTGACTGGCTTGAACTTTTCAACACGGTGCGCAGTAAAGGCAAAAAGGTTTTGATCCTGCCAGTGGATCTGGAAGCACTGAAGTGGGTGTCGTCTGAACAACTTGCGGATATTATCGAGGTCCACTCAGTCAACCTGTTCAGAAAAGACTTCTTTGAAGTTATCCAGGCTCAAGCGACAACGGAAGTGATCCTGAGTGTTTCAGGTTATGAGCTGGAATCGATCGACTTTATTGTCGGCCAGTACAAAATGATCGAGGGCCTTGAGATTAGTCTGATGCTCGGTTTTCAGTCTTTCCCGACTGATCCCAGAAAGCTGGGCTTGAATCGATTGGCCCTGTTAAGAGAACGCTACCGGATTGATGTGGGGTATGCGGACCATACCGCGTGGGATGCGGATTCGTTCGGACTATGTGCTGCTGCAATTGCATTAGGAGCGAACACAATTGAAAAACACGTTGTGTTATCTCCCGGCGTCGAGCGGATCGACTATAACAGTGCGATCAGCGCGACCAGTCTGAATGAATTGGTTTTCAAGCTGCAGGTGGTTACGGACGCCTTGGGTAAAGCTGGTCGATATACGCTTGACGAAACTGAAACCGGTTATGGCGATCGACGGCTGAAGCTGGTTAGCCAGCGCGAAATCGGTTCTGGTGAAGTTGTATCTCCCCCCAGGGCCGGATATCGCTGGGCGGTTTCGAACCAGCGCTATGATGAAGTAGAGGCATTTGAGGTGTTCGGCTCTCCTTCCGCTCGACCTGTGCATAAGGGCGAAATCATTGCCTGATAGTGTGGTTCGCCTTCAAGCCGGTAGCTTTCGATACTTACCAGGGACCGGTTCCTTTCGCCCATCGGGAAAATGCGACTTCTGTGGCATCTGAAAAAACTCCTAGTCTCAAATTCGTTTTTCGCGCTGACGCGTCAGTCCAAATCGGCACAGGTCACGTGATGCGCTGCCTAACCTTGGCGGATGAGCTGAGCCGTCTGGGGCACGCGTGTTGGTTCCTCTGCCGGGAGCACCAGGGGCACCTGGGCGATCTGATTACAAGCCGGGGTCATAAGCTCGCTTTGCTGTCGAACCCAGTCGAGAGTTTGACGGCGGACAATGGGGGGGGGGCGGATGATTACGCTGCCTGGTTGGGTGTGGGATGGCAAGACGATGCACAACAAACGCGTGACGCTATCAAGGCGCTATCAGCCGACTGGTTGATCGTTGATCACTATGCCCTGGATGCGAAGTGGGAGAGGGCTTTGTCTGCTAAGATTCGCAACATTATGGTGATCGATGACCTCGCTAATCGTTCCCACCACTGCTCAATCCTCCTCGATCAAAATCTTGGTAGGGGGGAGAAAGACTATGATGGACTGGTTCCATTTGACTGCCAGAGATTAATCGGCCCCCGTTATGCTTTGTTGCGCAGAGAGTTCACGGAGTTTCGGGAGGAGAGTTTAAAGCGCAGGGTTAACCCCAGATTGAAGAGGATTCTGATTTCGCTGGGGGGAGTAGACCGAACGAATGTCAGCGGGCGCGTACTCGAAGCCTTACGGATGTCGGATCTACCACACACCACCCATATTGATGTCATCATGGGGGCCTCGGCGCCGCACCTGAACGAGGTTCGTGAGCTAGCCCGGACGTTGCCATTCAAAGTAACGGTTAGTGTGAATGTGTCGAATATGGCAGAGAGAATGTGCCAGGCTGACCTCGCAATTGGAGCTGCGGGGGGAACATCCTGGGAGCGTTGTTGTTTGGGGCTTCCATCTATCGTTCTGGTGCTAGCAGATAATCAAATGAACTCAGCTCGAGCAATGAGAGGACAGGGTGTAGCGATGGTTCCAGAAACTGATGAAGGGGAGGAGGCTTTACTTTCTTCTCTTAACGACGAGCCGCAAGTCCTGAACGCACTGAGTAAGATGTCAAGTACTGCTATGAACTTAATTGATGGACGAGGATGTGAGCGTGTAATTTCACGCATTTTGACCTGAAAACTTGGTAATAGCGTGATCAACGGCAGGGTAACTGAAAAGGAGATAACTATGTATCGTGATCCATCTGGTTTGTTTTCATTGAAGCCTCTGGAACTAGACCATATTGATAATGAATATATCTCATGGTTTGATAATAAGGATGGCCACCTTGACTACTTTACAGGTAGTGGTAGATCTTTTTCAAAGGAGGTTATTATCAATGATTACCGAGCGGGTGTTGAATCGGGTAAATGGTTTTACTACCTGATTGAAAGCGACTCTGGAGATAAAATTGGAAATATAAAAATAGGTCCTATTGATAAAAAGAATAAAACGTCTGATCTCGTTTGTTTGGTAGGAAATAGAGATTATCTTGGGAAAGGGATTGCCAGTCGAGCAATTGAGCTCGCAAATAGAATAGCATTTGAAGAATACGATATTCGCCGCCTCCATGGCGGAATGTACGCTAGTAATATACCTTCAATTAAAGCCTATACCAGGGCTGGTTGGTACATTGAGGCCACTCTGAAAGGTTATTATTGGATTGATTCCAAATCAGAGGATAGAGTTTGCGTTGCGTGTTTAAATCCGAAGTACTTTCCAGAAGAAGTGCTTAATTCAAACTCCAACTAAGTATCTGGATCTAGCCATGGAAATTGCAGGACGTAAGATTGGACAGCACTATCCCCCATATATTATTGCGGAGTTGTCTGCTAACCATAACGGGAATCTGGATACTGCGCTAAAAATTGTAGACGAGGCCGCGAAGGCGGGGGCAGATGCAGTCAAGCTCCAGACTTATCGACCCGATACCATCACCCTGAATTCCGATAAAGAAGAATTCAGAATAAAAGGTGGCCTGTGGGATGGTCGAACGCTCTATGATCTCTACGAAGAAGCTCACATGCCTTGGGATTGGCATAAGCCGTTATTTGAGCGGGCGATGCAGCGCGGTATACCGATCTTCAGTTCTCCTTTCGATACAACCGCGGTGGATTTACTGGAAGACCTAAATGCTCCCGCTTATAAAATCGCATCGTTCGAGGCTGTAGACCTGCCTTTGATTCGCTATGTGGCAGCAACGGGTAAGCCCATGATCATATCCACTGGAATGGCGGATGTGGACGAGATCCAGGAGGCCATTGCGGCTGCCCGGGAAGGTGGCTGTGAGCAACTGGCAATATTGCATTGTGTCAGCGGGTACCCTGCGCCGGCTGAAGATTACAATCTCCGAACCATAGGCGATATGATTGAGCGGTTTGGTCTTGTCACCGGGTTATCCGATCATACCCTGGATAATACAACAGCGATCGCCAGCGTGGTGCTGGGCGCCTCCATCATTGAAAAGCACTTTACTTTGGACCGAAACGGCGGAGGCCCGGATGATAGCTTCTCGCTGGAACCCGCAGACCTGGCTGCGCTTTGCCGGGATAGCAAAACAGCCTGGAAAGCGCTGGGGCGTGTTGATTACGGGCGCAAGTCCAGTGAGCAGGGTAATGCGCAGTTTCGAAGATCGCTGTATTTCGTCAAGAATCTCAGCGCCGGAGACGTGATTGAAGCGGATTGCATAAGAAGTGTGAGACCGGGCTTTGGGTTGCCACCCAAGGAACTAGAGAACATTCTTGGCCGCCGGGTGAATTGCTCCATTGAGCCCAATACCCCCGTAACGTCTGGAGTCCTGGACTGACAATGAGGTGGTATCGAGGCGTTGCCCGCATCCTGAGTCTTGAGCCCGAGACTTCACTGGCGTACCTCTATGGAACCAAACTCGGTGAGATCCCTCATTTAAGGGAAAAAAAAAGAAAGTACAGCGGCCTTCTTCTCCAGACGCTCTTTTTTCTATACCGGCATGTCCGGCGGATATCGCTCAGGAAAATGAGTCTCGACAAGGCCAGACCTGACTTTTTGGTGGTTGCCGATACGCTCAATCAGATGGTTTCGCTGGATGGTACAGTTGACAGCCTAAGAGCGAAGCCTGTGGTGGTTGAGGCGCTCGCACATAGGAAATTCCTGAAGGACCCCGAGTACCGGAACAAGTACAGAGCGATCAGGTTTGGTCCATCGGATATAGGCAAATGTGTCTACCTGATTGCATTGCGGGGCCCCAGGCTTCTCCGCGAACTCAAGAAGAAAGACCCTCTGCTCACAGAGTGGTACCTGAGTGAATTTCTCGACATCTATATTTATTTACCCTTTTTTTTGAGCTTACTGCAAAGAAGCCAGCCAAAGTTTGTCGTCACGTCCAATGATCACAACCCTCTCAATAGGTGCCTTCTCGCTGCGGCCCATTATCTGGAAATAAAAACCGTCTATCTTCAGCATGCCTCGGTAAGCAAGTTGTTCCCGCCATTAAGGGTCAATTATGCCTTTCTGGACGGTCAAAGTGCGTTGGAAACTTATCGTCAGTGTGAAGGCAATCTGAGTAAGGACATAGTCAAAAACTACCCGATACCTTTGGTTTTTCTTAGCGGGCAAAAGAAGAAAATCATCAGTTCATGTTCCAGTGGTCGTGTGGGTGTAGCCCTGAATGCACTGGACTGTGTTGAAGAGGTAATCAAATTTGTTGACCGCCTGGCCTCGCAAGGGGTGCAAGTCTCCGTAAGGTGGCACCCAAGCCAAAAAAATGAAGACACAGTAAGAATTCGGGATATTTTTAAAGGGAACTCTTCTGTGTATTTTAACGACCCCCGTACGACCAATATAAGTGAGTATCTTGGCTCCGTCGGGTATTTGGTCGCGGGAAATAGCAGTGTCCATCTTGAAGCCGCTTTGTCGAACGTGGTGCCGATATATTACGACTTCAAGTCAAGCTCCTCATATGACTACTATGGATATGTTCGAAGTGGCGTTGCATTGAAGGCAGAGTCTCCAGAGGAGGTTTTGGGCATTCTCAATCGTGATAAAGCTGAACTAGCGATGAACGAGGAGTCGATTCGTCACTACAGTTGGACATATAAAACCGAGTGGCAGGGTCGCGAAGGAGAGTTAGTTTCGCAAATTTTAGTGCGACTTTTGAATCAAGATTCTAGGAACTTATCTAATATGGATAATCTTGATTATACGAATCTGGTAGAACAGCGGCCAGGCTTGGAGGTCAGTTGAAGAAGTTTAAAACGCTATCCTGCTACCCAGTTGCGTGGTTTTTAGGAGCGGGTATCCCTTTCTTGTACTTATACTTTTTTATTAATTTTTCGTCTTTGGTTAACTTGTATAGGAAGAGCCACGTTGTGATCTGGCTCTTCCTTTTTTTCTTTTTTTATCAGCTTGCTACCACTTTTCATGCTGTTTTCAATATGCATATTGATCCAATCAGAGTGGTGGCTATCTTTCACAATTACGTTGTTTTTCTTTTTGTTATTCTTGGTATTTCTTTATGTAAGAAAAGGGAGTTTCAAGAATATGTTAGAGGGCGCATTCTAAGGTACGCTGTGTTTTTCATGCTCATCTCTATTCTGTTTTATTTTTTTGCGGTATATTTTTCTTCTGGAACTATATCTTATAATGGTGTTATTGAGAGGGTTACTATAGTAAGTCCTGGTTATACGTTTGGAGATACGATTCCTAGGCTTTCGATATTTGGTACTTTTTATAATACAACAGCGATCGCTTCCGTTTCCATTTTTGGTATATATTTGATTGCGCGAGCCCAATCGGATTCTATTTTGATCCGAGTCCTCTTATGGTTGATGTCTTTGATAGTTTGTGCTCTTACTGGGTCCAGGATATGCGTGTTCGCCGTTCTGGTTCTTTTTCCCTTTATGTTTAGGTTGAATCGATTTTATTTGTTGTTTCTATTTTTTTCGTTTTTGGGTGCTCTGTATTTTGTTTTTAAGTATGATTTTGTTGACCTTGTTTTGAATGCAAGAAGTGGGTCGACTGGAATGAGAACTTTTATATATTCTCTTTCGATTGACACTGTAATGGACCGTTCTCCGATTTTTGGTATGGGGCATAAGCCATATGTTCAGGAGATTCCAGACTACCCGCTAGGTAGCCATTCATCATTAGTGGGTTATTTTTTTAAGAATGGATTTGTTGGGTTGTTCTTCGTGTTGTCTTTTTACTTTTTTCTGATGATTAGCACCATTATGAGGTTTTTTAGGTTGATTGTATCCTCGAAGCATGTGGGTGCTAACGAATTGTCATTCAAGTCGAGCTTGGTTCTTTTGCTTGTTTCTGTTGTTTTTCTTTTTGAGGACTTGGATGCATTTGAGCTAAATGCTTTGCTGTTTGGTTTTATTGTAGGGTTGTTTTTTTACGCTGATAGGGTGGCTGGTGATATTTATTATTGACAGAATTGAGGGCGGAGGTGCCGAAAAAATACTGGTTCGTGTAGCTCGCCTGTATAAAGAGCTCAAGAGCGAAGCGGCTATTATACTTTGCAACTATGAACCCTCGGAAAGGCAGCTAAGCGAACTGAAGGATTTAGGTATTGAGGTACGATGGCCGAACCTGCGCGAGCCGAGAACTCTTTTGGGCAAGATATGGTCGCTGCTTCGCTTCTTCAGTTTTTGTTTTGGTCAGGTCAGGACACACCCGTCTAAAGTAGTCCTGTCTTTTCTGGAGCGTAGCAATGTTGTCAATATCCTTGTGTGCAAGCTGCTCGGGCGTAAAGCGGTTGTAAGCGTGCGTAACAACCTGATTTCTCAATACTCATCAAGGAGTCGACTTGAGGGTGGCATTGCGCTGGCGGGCATAAAGGCAGTGTACCCATTCTCCGGGCATGTTATCGCTTTGTCAGATGCGATCCGAGAAATGCTTGTGTGTGACCTTAACCTGGACGCGAATCAGGTCACTACCATTCACAACCCGTATCCGCTGGCTTCATTTCGAAAACTGGCCGAAGCACCCCCGGCCACCCCGGAACTTGCGCGCTTCATTGAAAAGCCGGGCAAGATTCTGATCTCTATAGGTCGCCTGGACCATCAAAAAGGTCATTGGCACTTGTTGAAGGTTTTTCCGGCGCTCAAAAAGCGCTATCCGGATCTTAAACTTGTGATACTTGGTGAAGGCCCCTATGAGGCCGCATATCGAGCTTTCATCAATCGGCACGGATATGCTGAATCCTGCTTCATTGGTGGTGGAGAGCCCAATCCCTATGGCGCGCTCGCACGTTCTGATGTCTTCGTGTTTCCGAGCTTGTGGGAGGGATTCGGGAATGCCCTGGTTGAAGCGCTGGCCGTTGGTACGCCAGCCGTATCGGCAGATTGCCCCCACGGCCCCAGAGAAATCCTTGGCGTAGATCCGAAGGAGATTATTGCGGGCTATCGAGTGTTTTCCTCCGGGGTGCTCGTTGAGCCTTTGGATCCGACCTTTACGTTGGATATCAACGAAACAGAAGAGACCGAAGAGTCGTCACCGCTGTTTCGTGCATTGGTTAGAGTCTTTGATGATTCGCATTTGAGGCAAGAGTTAAGTATAAGCGGGCAGCAACGTGTTGCCGGGTTTGATGAGGGGATCATTATGCAGGCCTGGTTAGATGTGCTTGGAGATAGTTATTGATGCTGAATGTGCTTCTGGAGCGGATTGACACAGACCCCATGAGCAAGGGGCTGCATACCTTTCTTAACCCTTATTCATATTACGTTGCCAGGAATCATCCGGAGGTGTTTGAAGCGTTCGATTCGATACACATTGATGGCGGATTGCTTGTAAAGGTCCTAAGAGTCTTTCCCAAGGTCAGATCGTTGAAGCGTGTGAGTTTTGACATGACTTCTCTGGCAGGTCCAGTCTTTGAGCGCTGTAGCAGCGAGAACCTCCGTATGTTCCTGATTGGCGCTAAGGAGTCAGAAATCACCGATGCGGTCCGTGTGTTCCGGCAGGCCTACCCAGACTTGGATATTTGCGGATACCGCAACGGGTTTTTTGAGTCGTCTTCTTGTAGAGAAACGGCAATTGATAATATCCGGAACCTTAATCCAGATGTCGTGATCGTTGGCATGGGGACGCCTTTGCAGGAGCAGTTTTTGTTGGATCTCCGGCATTCCGGGTGGGAGGGTACTGGCTATACCTGCGGTGGTTTTTTTCATCAGACAGGCAGTGGTAGCCTGGAATACTATCCTCGATGGATCAACCGTCTTCATCTCCGGTGGCTGTACAGGATGTATGATGAGCCTAAGTTGGTTAGACGTTACTTCACGTACTATCCATTGTTTTTTATTCTATTTGCTCTTGATTTCTTGAAATCTAAGGTTCAAAAGACAAGCTGATGATCAGCTGTCCTATAAGCATGATTTTGGGGACGGAGGCAGGCTTTCGGGCGTGTTCTCGACGTTTTGGTTCGCGAATGAATCCCTTGGCTGAAAAAAAAAGCCAACTCACGTAGAATCCGCGCTCTTGCTAAGGCTGTTAAACGGGTCTCTACGTGTCAAAAACCATAGCTAACAGGCTGATTATTTCCAACTCGCTGTGGATCATTGCCGAGAAGAGCTTGCGGTTCGTTCTTGGCATTTTGGTTATCGGCCTGGTTGCTCGCCACCTCGGCGCTGAGCTTTTCGGGGAATTGAATTTTGCGTTAGCGGTACTCGCGGTTGCTGTAGTGGTTGCGAGCGTGGGCATGAACCGGATTGTCACCCGAGAGGTTGTCGAATCTGGCGATGATGCCGATGCTCGGTCTGTCGTTATTTCCACTGCTTTTTTTATGCGCCTGGTTGTTGCGTTGGTGATCGTGGCGCTCCTGTCGGTTTGCAGTTATTTCATTTCAAGCCAGGATACAACGCTTTTTCTGCTGGTTGTTTTTTCCCTCCTTTTCAATCCCTTCGATGTTGTAGACCTTCACCAACAGGGCGTTGCCCGACTAAAGAGCATCTCCGTGATGCGTTCCGGCGTCTTCGTTGTGGCGTCTGTGCTGAAGCTTGCTCTTGTCTATCTTGATTTTGGTGCGGTTTGGTTCTTTTTCTTCGTCCTTGTCGAACACGCGCTCATCGCGCTGTGTTTTTACACGTTTGTGGTTACGAACTACGGGAGGGGTTACCTCTCGTTCCGTCGTTGTAAATGGAGCAAAGCGACGTCGATTCTGAAAGAGTCATGGCCTGAAGTGTTCGCGGGGCTTGGTGGTATTCTGTTCATGCGGCTGGATCAGATCATGCTCCAGTTCATGCAGGGTGCGGAGAGTGTCGGGGTATATTCTGCTGCGGTTCGTATTTCAGAGGCTTGGTATTTTTTCCCCATTGCCGTTATCTCTGCCTCGTTTCCCAAAATCGTTCAGCTGCGAACCGGGCCGGCTAAGCGCTACGAAGATGCCATGGTTGTTCTATTTTCTGCGCTGGTTGTCATAGCCGGGCTGGCTGTGCTCTTTTTTCTGATGCTTTCAGATCAGATTGTCGCGGTTGTGTTTGGTGCTCAGTATTCGGAGAGCGCGCTCGTGTTGCAGGTTCATTGCCTGACCGCTGTCTTTATCCTGATGGGGTCAGCTTCAGGTTCATGGCTCGCTGCGGAACGGAAACTGGTTTGGAATCTGCACCGGAACCTGTTCGGTTTGGTCGTAAATGTGGTGCTTAATCTGACCCTCATTCCGAGATATGGCGCAGTGGGTGCTGCTTTGGCCACACTGATTTCAGCCTTTTCAGCATATTATTTATTCGATTTGTTGTCCCCAAAGCTTCGGTTTATATTCCGCATCAAAACGTTAGCGCTATTTACCTTCGGTATCTACGGGGCATTAAGAGCAAAACACTACTCCGCTTTATTTAAAAGCTGAAGGAGACGGAAGTGAATTATAGTTCAATCACCAATCATCTCCGTTTGTTAACGGCGGATAGGCCTTTACCGCTGGAAAAACCCAAAGCGGTTCAGTTTCCGGTTATCGATATTTGTAACTCCCGGTGCCAGATGTGCCGTATTTGGGAGAACAAACAAAGCGACGATATCTCTGTTGAAGATCTGCGAAAAGGCCTTGGCGACGGCTTGTTCTCGGAGGTGGAGTCCATCGGGTTCAACGGTGGGGAGCCTACGCTTCGCCAGGATCTGCCTGATCTGGTGCAGGTGGTGGTTGAGTCTTTACCCAAGCTGAAGAGTGTGTCTCTGATCACGAATGCCTTCAAGTATCGCCAGGTAATTGGGCAGATTGAGGCGATGGGAAAGATTCTGAAACCGCGTGGGATTGCCTTTGACGTTATGGTTTCGCTCGATGGCTTCGAGGAGGTGCATGATCGTGTTCGGGGGCGGGAAGGGAACTTCGCCAGAGCCCAGCATGTGATCGACTTCATTAAATCGTCGCCCCTGGTGGATAGCGTTCGAATTGGGTGTACGGTGATTCGGGAAAACGTGAATCATCTGCCGGATCTTCTGGACTTTTGCATCCGCAATGAGCTGTACATCAAATACCGGCAGGGCGTTCCGCACCAACGCTTGTACACGCAGAACTTGAAAGACCCGTACGCACTGACTTTCGCTGAAAAATACGAGTTTGTTGAATTCCTGGAGGGGCTGATTCAGTACTATGAGCCGGGCCCATTACAGCGGCTTTTTTACCGGTCATTGATTGATCAGATTATCCATGACGCTCCCCGGCGTGCGGGTTGTGCATGGCAGCACAAAGGGGCGACCATCACGGCGCACGGCGAACTTGCCTACTGTGCGGTCAAGAGCAAAGTGCTTAGCCCGAATATTGCCGAGGGCAGCCCGAGCGATGCCTATTTTGGTAACGTGGAGCATTTGAACTCCATCATCCGCAATGAATGTGACAGCTGCCATCATGACTATGTTGGTGTACCCGGCAAGGCGGATTACCGGCGTTTGTTTTTGGAGAAACTGGATAGTCGCTTTGGTATTAAGGCTTGGGTCAAGCGTTTGCCCGGATTTTCGATGGTTTATGGGGCGCGGAAAAAGCGGAGCTTCCAGAAGCAGCTGGATCATTTCAGGAATCAATCTCAGCATATCCGGTTGAGCTCAACGGACGATGGCATGTCGAGCAGAGCAAAACGCGTACTGATTTGCGGGTGGTATGGTACCGAGACGCTGGGCGATAAGGCGATTGTCGCAGGCGTGATTAACGCCATGAGAGCCCAGCTTGGAGACGACTTGGCGTTTACGGTTGCCTCTCTTAATCCATACATCACGGAAATGACAAGAAGTCAGATGCCGGAGTTGAACGATGTGGAGATTGTCACGCTTGAGCAAGCCTCCAGTCTCAGCGCAACGATGGATTACGTGGTGTTTGGCGGCGGTCCGGTTATGGCTATTGAACCGCTGGCCCCGATGGAGGTTGTCTTTGAAAGGGCCCGGGCAGCAGGTGTAACCACGATTGCTGCGGGCGTTGGGGTTGGGCCTTTGGGGCGGCCCTGGTTGAACCAGAGTATTGCCCGAATACTGGAATTGTGTGATTTCCGGATATATCGCGACGAAAAGTCACGGCGCAATGCGATGGGCCTGGGCGTTCTTGCGGAAGAGGACTTGGTTGCTGAAGACCCCGCTTATACCTGGTTATGCGATTTGCCTTGTGAAAGTAGCTCGAATGATAGACATAAGGTTCTTCTGTTAGGTTTGAGGGATTTTCCCTACCGCAGCTATGCGTCTGAGTTATCTGAGAGTGAGGCGCTCAAGATCCAACAGAATTATGAGTCCGTGGTAATTGGTGCCGTTGAGGCGTTAATCAGCAAAAATCCGAACTTGATCGTGCGGCCTTTACCAATGTGCACCAATCATTTTGGTGGCGATGACCGCTGGTTCTATCGCCGGTTGTTCCGTCAATTGGTCACTAAAGGGGCCCAACTGGACTATTCGCTACTGGGGCCCGAGCAAGCGCCGCTACACTATGTTAAAGCGTTTGAAGAAGCAGATGCGGTTTTGGCCATGAGGTTCCACTCGTTGGTGTTTGGAACGGCGTTGGGCGCTAACTGCGTTGCGATTGACTACACCATGGGGCGTGGAAAGGTTCGTTCACTAGCGGAAAAGCATTCTGTGCCGATGCTTGATATGAATAGCCTGGAGGTGGACCGTTTGGCCGAAATGCTAAGCGATGCGTTGGAAGCAAAACGCAATACTCGTTTGGATAAGGGCGCGCTTCAATTTGAAGGCATGCTTGGCTCCGTCTTGAAACAGGGGGTCGTGCAAGAGGCTGCGTTTTCGGAGGGCGCGGTTTGAAGGTGCTGATCGTAAACACAGCGGATGTAAACGGTGGTGCCGCGCGTGCAGCGTTTCGTTTACATCAGGCTCTGCTTGCGCGGGATGTTGAGAGTCAAATGCTGGTGCAGAACCGTGGCTCAGACCTGCCAAGTGTGATTGGCCCGAAATCGCGTTTGCAGAAAATTCGCGCCTTGGTAAATGGGATTCTGGATACGGTGTTTCTTCGTGGCTATCGGAACAAGTCCGGTGCACTGTTCAGTCCATCGAAAGCGCCTTCAGGAACGACAGTAGACCGAATCAACGATTTGAACGCGGATATTGTGCATTTACATTGGGTGAACGGAGGAATGCTGCGTGTCGAGGACATCCCTCGAATAAAGGCACCGGTGGTCTGGAGTCTCCATGATATGTGGGCGTTTACCGGTGGATGTCATTACGATGAGCATTGTGGCCGGTTTGCCAATTCCTGTGGCCAATGCCCGGTTTTGGGGTCTAGCAATGTAAAGGATCTCAGTGCTCAGGTTTTGAACCGTAAACTGAAGGCTTTTGAGAAGAAAAAGCAACTTGCCATTGTTGGCCTTAGTCGGTGGTTGGCCGATTCTGCCTCGCGGAGCGCGTTGTTCCACAATAGAGAAGTTGTGAATCTTCCGAACCCGATCGATACCTCGAAGTTCAGGCCGTTTGATCAGCGGATGGCTCGGGAACTCCTAAGCCTCCCTGCTGATAAAAAACTGGTGTTGTTCGGTGCCATGGGAGCAACATCTGATCCAAGAAAGGGTTTTCCGGAGTTAAGTCGCGCGCTCCAAAATCTGGCATGTGATAGTGTGGAGCTTGTGGTTTTTGGCAGCAGTGGACCTACTGAATCTCAGGATTTCCCTCAACGAACCCATTATCTGGGGCAGCTGTTTGATGATGTAACGCTAAGGGCGCTATACAGTGCAGCGGATGTTCTGGTGGTGCCGAGTCGGCAAGAAAACCTCTCCAATGCGATAATGGAGGCTCTGGCGTGCGGTACTCCCGTTGTGGCTTTCGATATTGGCGGCAATTCAGATATGGTCGACCACCAGCTATCAGGGTATTTGGCACGTGGTGGAGAGGTTGATGACCTTGCACACGGTATACGGTGGGTTCTCGATCATCCCGATTCAGGCCAGCTTGCGGAGCATGCCGTTCAAACAGTTCAAGATCGTTTTGACAGTCGGACGGTGGCTGACAAATACATTAATTTGTACACGGATATTTTAAGCCGATGAAGAAAGCTCTCATTACAGGTATCACTGGTCAGGATGGCTCTTATCTGGCGGAGTTCCTGCTGGAAAAAGGCTACGAGGTGCACGGTATTAAACGCCGTGCATCGCTTTTCAACACTCAGCGGGTAGATCATATCTACGAAGATCCGCATGTAGAGAATCAGCGCTTTATTCTGCATTATGGAGATCTGACCGATTCCTCAAACCTTACCCGTATTCTTCAGGAAGTTCAGCCGGATGAGGTTTATAACCTGGGAGCCCAATCCCACGTTGCGGTGAGTTTCGAGTCGCCAGAATATACGGCAGACGTTGATGCCATGGGAACGCTGCGGATACTGGAAGCTATTCGGCTGTTGGGGCTTGAGAAGAAAACCCGCTTTTACCAGGCTTCAACATCCGAGTTGTACGGCTTGGTGCAGGAAACCCCGCAAAAGGAAACAACTCCGTTCTACCCGCGTTCTCCCTATGCGGTAGCCAAACTTTATGCTTTCTGGATTGCGGTTAATTATCGTGAAGCCTACGGCATGTACGCCTGTAACGGAATATTGTTTAACCATGAATCCCCGCGCCGTGGCGAGACTTTCGTAACTCGGAAGATTACCCGCGGGTTGGCGAATATTGCGCAGGGCCTGGAAGAGTGTCTTTACATGGGCAATATGGATGCCCTGCGAGACTGGGGCCACGCCAAAGACTACGTGCGCATGCAGTGGATGATGTTGCAGCAGGAGACCCCAGAGGATTTTGTCATCGCTACCGGTAAGCAGTATTCGGTGCGAGAGTTTGTAACCTGGTCGGCCCGTGAACTGGGCATTGAGCTCCGGTTTGAAGGAATGGGTGTCGACGAGACGGGTATTGTTGAATCTGTCACTGGTGATATGGCGCCGTTTTTGAAGCCGGGTGATGTTATTGTCCGGGTAGACCCGCGATATTTCCGCCCTGCAGAGGTCGAAACCCTGTTAGGCGATCCTTCCAAAGCCAGAGAGGTCTTGGGGTGGACGCCGGAGATCACGGCACAGCAGATGTGTGCAGAGATGGTAGCGGAGGATCTGAAAACGGCGCGCCGCTTTGCTCTGTTGAAAAAGCATGGCCTTGAAATGCCCGTATCCGTCGAGCACGGTTAAGGATTGACATGACTGATCAGCAGACATCGCCCACTATTGCGGTTGTAACGGCAACGTATAATTCAGAGGCTGTTTTGCCGTCCTTGATTCAGAGCTTACAGGCTCAGACCGATTTGGACTTCGAGTGGGTAGTAAGAGACGGTGGCTCGACCGACAGAACCGTTGAGCTGGTTAGGGAAGCCCAGGCAAATGGTTTGAACGTTAATTTACAGTCGGAGCCAGACTTTGGCATCTACGACGCATTGAATCGTGGAATCAAGCAAACTCACGCCACTCACTATCTGGTGGCGGGGAGTGATGATCAATTCGAACCTGATGCCATAGCCCGTTATCGTGCGGCGCTGGATGAGTCAGGAGCGCCATTCGTGGCGGCCAATATCCGATCTGCATCCCGTGTCGTGCGGCCTAAGGGGGGAGCCCTGTTTCTTAATAAACAGTGGGTGTTTGTGGCGGGTCACTCCCTTGGTGTCTTGATTGAGAAAGAAATGCACGCCCGCTATGGCTACTATCCCAAGAAATATCCGATTGGGGCCGACCAATATTTTCTTGAGAAGGCCTATCTGGCTGGCGAGCACTTTCATTATGCTAATTTTATTGCAGGCACCTTCGGAGATGAGGGTGTTAGCAGCGTTGATGTGCTTGGCTCTCTGACAGAGTCATTTCGTATCCATGTTGAGTTGACCGGGAAGGTGATGATTCACTTTGCGGTTTTTACTCTTCGCTTGCTGAAAAACATGCGCAGAGTCCGATGATCGCATGTATGACGTAGTCATTCCCCTGTTCAATAAAGCGGCAACCATAGAGCGTTGTTTGCAGTCCGTGGCCGAACAAACGTTGCCTGTGAACCGTGTGATCGTGGTAAACGATGGCTCTACAGATAAATCTGTATCCGTTATCAAGAAGTTTCTTGTGAACGCGGGTATAGATCTCCTCTTGATCGAACAGGAGAATCAGGGCGTCTCGGCCGCTAGAAATCGAGGAATCAAAGCATCCAGTGGCGAGCTTGTGTGTCTGCTGGACGCCGATGATGCCTGGCATCCTCGCTATGTTGAAACCATGCACGCACTGGTATCGGATTACCCAGGTGCCAGTCTCTATTGCCTGGGGCATCTTCTGTTCGAGGACGGAGAGACCGTGAAGCCTAAGCATGGCTACTCAGAAGGCTTTCGAGGGTATATAGAAAACTTTTTCGTTGCGTCGGCCCGTGGCAGTGTGGCCAATAGTTCCAAGGTTGCGCTACGGAGAGCGACATTGGAAAAAGTTGGAGGTTTCCCGGAGGGTATCCATGTTGGAGAGGATCTCTTCACTTGGATTCGCCTTGCATCCGCTGGACGGGTAGCTTGTGACTCAACGCCAATGGTTACGGTTTACAGGGAGCATGACGAGAAACGGCTGACCAGGCAAGACGGAGGGCCGTACCCCATCGTTTATTTTGG
>ENA-ORCQ01000275-ORCQ01000275.1-marine-metagenome-genome-assembly--contig:-NODE-275-length-16251-cov-4.080871_pt1 | contig 16251 bp, 10 predicted proteins | sample MGYA00237780_ERZ508510 | MGnify/ENA primary metagenome ERZ508510 (study PRJEB26181, sample SAMN06268981) | marine metagenome | isolation source: Tt an E2 anaerobic enrichment on eucalyptus from sediment...
CCTGCCATTACAGAATATGCACCGGCGGCAATTGCTTTTACAATATCTCCCGAGTATCTGATTCCACCATCAGCAATTACCGGAATATCTGAACCTTTAATTGCTTTTGCAACACTGTAAATTGCCGATAACTGAGGAATTCCAACACCTGCAATAACACGGGTTGTACAAATCGAACCAGGACCAATTCCAACTTTTACTGCGTCGGCTCCTGATTTTACCAGTGCTATTGCCGCTTCTGCAGTACCAATATTTCCTGCAACAATATCTTTTTCAGGGTACTTGGCTTTAATTTTCTTCAACATCTCGACAACACCGGCTGAATGTGCATGGGCAGTATCGATAACCAAAGCATCCACCTGTGCTTTTACCAATTCATCAACACGATCCATTGTATCTCCGGCTATACCAATTCCGGCAGCTACGCGTAAACGTCCCTTTTCGTCTTTACATGCAAGTGGTTTGTCTTTTGCCTTGGTAATATCTTTGTATGTAACCAGACCAATCAGTTTATTGTTTTTATCTACAACCGGTAGTTTCTCAATTTTATGTTCCTGTAAAATGTCCGCAGCTTTTTCCAAATCTGTAGATTCTGTTGTTGAGATAACATTATCCGCTGTCATTACTTCGAGAATTGGGCGATTCATATTTTTCTCAAAGCGCAGGTCACGGTTTGTAACAATGCCTACGAGATAACCCTCGTTGTCAACAACGGGAATACCGCCAATTTTAAACTGTGCCATTAAATTAAGCGCATCAATAACTTTCTTTTCACGTGTAATGGTAATCGGATCGTATATCATTCCGTTTTCAGCACGCTTAACGGTTGTAACCTGATGTGCCTGTTCATCGATATCCATGTTTTTATGAATAACTCCAATTCCACCTTCCCTGGCAATTGCTATAGCCATTTTATTCTCTGTAACGGTATCCATTGCGGCACTTACAATTGGAGTATTAATTGTAATGTTACGAGTGAATTTTGAGCTAAGGTTTACTTCTCGTGGTAAAACGTTTGAGTATGAGGGTATTAGTAATACGTCATCGAAAGTTAATCCTTCAAATTCTACTTTATCATTAAGAAACGACATGTTTATCTGTTTTTTAGTAATTATTTAATCCGCAAAACTACAAATTTTACCGAATTTTAAAGACATTATTTTAGCACTGTAAAGGAATTGATAAATAAAAATTGTTAAACCATAAAATGATTTCTTAATTTGTATTAATGCAAGATTACGGACATATACTGGCCAATTACTGGGGTTACTCTGAATTCAGACCTATGCAACTTGAAATTATAAAGTCGGTTGCGAAAGGAAAAGATACACTTGGATTGATGCCAACCGGTGGAGGCAAGTCTGTAATTTTTCAGGTTTATTCTTTATCGACCGAGGGTATTTGTATTGTAATTACCCCCCTGATTGCATTAATGAAAGACCAAGTGGAGAACCTGAATAAGAAGGGAATAAAAGCACTTGCCGTGCATAGTGGAATGTCTCAGCGAGAAATAAAAATAACCCTTGATAATGCTGTTTGGGGGGAATATAAATTTCTTTATGTATCTCCTGAAAGACTAAATTCTGAAATCTTCAGAGAGCGCCTTGAGCAAATGAATGTAAATCTTGTTACTGTCGATGAAGCACATTGTATTTCGCAATGGGGTTATGATTTCAGGCCAAGTTATTTAAATATTATAAGAATCAGGAAAATCCTTCCCGGCGTTAAATTTCTTGCATTAACTGCAACAGCAACTTTGAAAGTAGTTGATGATATTCAAAACAAACTTCAGTTTGAGAAAAACAATGTTCTGCAGGTTTCTTTTCAGCGCGAAAACCTGGTTTACCTCGTGCGAACATTGGAAAATAAAATGGGGTACTTGTTGGAAACACTTCAGAAAGTCAAAGGCTCGGGTATAATTTATGTCAGAAGCAGACGCCTCACACGTGAAATTGCGGAAGAACTAAAACAAAACAACATTAGCGCCGATTTTTATCATGCCGGATTAAGTAATTTAGTGAGAAGTACAAAACAGGATACCTGGATTGAAGGCAAAACAAGAGTTATTGTGGCTACCAATGCTTTTGGTATGGGAATCGATAAACCTGATGTACGGTTTGTAATACATTTTAGTCCGCCCGATTCGCTTGAAGCTTATTTTCAGGAAGCGGGACGTGCCGGAAGAGATGGTAAAAAATCTGCGGCTGTTTTGTTGTTTAACAATGCTGAAAAAACAAAACTGAAAAAACATATTTCTGTTGCATTTCCGGAAATAGCTTCCATAAAAAAGATATATCAATCACTTTGCAATTTTCTGCAGATTGCCGAAGGTTTTGGAAGAAATCAAACTTTTGAATTTCGATTGCAGGAATTTGCCCAGGTTTTTAAATATCAGCAGGCGATGGTTTATAACAGCCTGAAAATTCTTCAACGTGAAGGTTATCTGGAGTTTACTGAAGAAGTTGATAATCCGTCGAGGGTTTATTTTACGGTTTCCCGTGATGATTTATATAAATACCAGGTATCGAATGCGGATATGGATGGATTTATAAAATTACTTTTAAGGTCTTATACAGGTTTGTTTACAGGATTTGTTCTGATTGATGAAGAATTACTTTCAAAGCGGGCGGGTTTGTCAGGCGAACAGGTATATGAATATTTAAAACATTTGCGAAAATCAAATATTATAGATTATATTCCTCGAAATCGTACACCTTACATTTATTTTAGTAAAGAGAGGATAAACATTGAGAGACTAAAAATTTCAAAGGAGAGCTACGACCTTCGGAAAAATGAAATGATTGACCGTATAAATGCGGTTATAGATTATGGGACCAGCAATTCAAAATGCAGAAGTCAGATGCTTTTGGAATATTTTGGTGAAAAAGATTCTCCACCGTGTGGAACCTGTGATGTTTGTAAATCGCTTGAAAATCTGGGATTAACCAATTTTGATTTTGAAGCAATAGGTAAAAAGGTGAAAAAGATTCTTGAGTTGCCCTGCTCTTATGAAAAGCTTTTGTTAAAACTGGAAGGTGACCAACAAAAAATGCGGCAGGTGATAAAATGGCTGCTCGACAACGAAAAAATTATTTATCGGGTGGATAATATGCTGGAATGGGTTGAGAAGTAGAGAAGCGCGAAGCACGAAGTCAGAAGTCGGAAGTCAGAAGACAGAAGAAAAAAATTCTATCCTATCCAGCATCCAGGATCCTTGCAAAATCATTCATCACCAAGGTATTTTTTATACAAATCGGGTCTCATTCTTTTTGTTCTTTCTATGGCTTGTTCATGTTTCCAGTCTTCAACCAGTTTATCATTTCCACTTAACAATATTTCCGGAACTTTCATGTTCTTGTATTCTGCCGGACGAGTGTAAACAGGAGGGCTTAATAAATTGTCCTGGAAAGAATCAGTCAGGGCAGACGTTTCATCTGAAAGCACACCTGGCAAAAGGCGAACGACACTATCTGCGATAATAGCAGCTGCCAATTCTCCTCCGGTTAGAACATAATCTCCAACCGAAATTTCCATGGTTACATAATGATCCCTTATCCGTTGGTCGATACCTTTATAATGTCCGCAAATCATAAGCAGATTTTTTTTCAAAGAAAGTTTATTGGCTTCTTTCTGATTAAAAAGATGTCCGTCAGGGCTTGTAAATATTATTTCATCATAATCCCGTTCGCTGCACAATGTTTCTATTGCTTTTTCAATTGGTTGAATGGCCATTACCATTCCGGCGCCTTTTCCAAAAGAGTAATCGTCAACACGACGATGTTTGTCTTCTGAATAATCTCGTAGGTTATGTACATGAATTTCAGCCAGGCCCTTGTTTTTTGCCCTTTTTATTATCGAATGATTAAACGGACTTTCCAGAATTTCAGGAAGAACAGATATGATGTCGATTCTCATTATTTAAAAATTTTGTGCAAAGTTAACTATTCCGATGAAAGAAAAATAAATGGATTATATATCCAGAAACATGGATAAGATGACTATATGGCATTTAAAAATTTTTAAAAGTGACAATACGGCTGAATTTTGAGTGATGATTTTATGATTTTTGCATATTTTTTTAATTGGAACAGGAATTGGTTAAGGGAGGTCAGAGTTTGAAAACAAAATTTTAAAATAAAAAGAAAGGAAAAAAGTTATGAATTTAGTTAGATTTCAAAATCCACATTACAAAGTTAACAGGAGTTTAATAGACGAGTTGTTTAATGATTTATTAAATAACGATGCTCACGAAAATTATTCAAAAAGTTGTGTAAATCAACCGGCAACTAACGTTTTCGAAACAGAAAATGATTTTAGAATTGAAATGTTACTTCCTGGTTACAGTAAAAAAGATTTAAAAATGAATTATCATAAAAATCTTTTGACAGTAAAAGTAGAAAAAGAGGAAAAGGAAGAAAAAGCCGAATTGGATTATAAATATGAGCACAGAGAATTTGGAAAATTTGACTTTGAAAAACAATTCAGAATTCCAAAAACTGTCAATGTTGATGCGGTAGAAGCCAAATTTGAAAATGGTATCTTAAATATATTGCTACCAAAAAAAGAGGAAGCCTTGGAGAAAGCTCCGGTTGAAATTAAAGTTTCATAAGTTTAGTTTGGTTTTATTGGTTGAGTTTGGGTCCGGTTTTACACCGGGCCTTTTTTTATTTCTTATTTGGCATGTATTCACGGTGGTTTAATTTTCTAAACTCATTAGGGGTATAATGAAATAAAGATTTAAACTGTTTGTGAAAGTTACTTTGGTTCTCAAAGCCCGAATCAAATGCGATTTCAATAATTTTTTTATTTGTAAAACGTATCTGGTTTGCTGCAAAATTTAATCTCAATTCATTTATAAATTGGGTTGGTGTTTTGTTGAGGTATTTTTTGAAAGTCCGGCTGATGTGTTCATCACTTTTACATGCCATTTCTTTTAACGCCGGCATTCCCTTTTTGAAATTCTTTGGATGATTTAATTCGTTAATAGTCATGTTTAACCATTCAGGCAGATTGTTGTTATTGTTTTCATCACCTATGAAATAGTTGGCAAAAAGATTTACCAGGATTACTCTTAGTTCGGTGTTGAGACGTTTTTTGTCAAAAACCGGAAGCATATTTAGCTTTTCAAATTTTCTTAAAATAGAGATAAGTTCGCTTTCGGTTAACAGAATTGACGGAGGAAGTGCCTGGGTTAGCAAATTGTTTTTTTTAATTCCGTTTCCCAGGTAGGTAAAAAGTTCGTTGATGGTTTTTTCCAGGATGGCAATGTTTATAAAGTGACATTTGTCTGATCCGTTCGGCCGGTAACTATGAAAATCAGATGGACGGATAAAAACCAGATGTCCTCTTTTTAAAATGGTTTCCTGTTTGTTAATGTAATGACGAATAGAGCCTTTTACTATTATAAAAAATTCGTAGTAGTCATGGTCGTGTAACAATGGAAAGATTTCCCTGAAATCGTTGATTTGTTTGTATTCGAATTCACTTTCATTGTCGATGTAGCCTTCTGAGTGTAGTTTGAAGATTCTCATTAATATCAAATAAGTATAATAAATAAGTCAAAAAATGATAGCTATATTGTGCTTCTGGTAATTAGTTTTACAGTCGTAAAGATAATGATTCTGATAAATTAAAATATCAAAATTAGATACTAAATAGCTTTCAATGACAATCAGGGTAAAAAATGGAGAAAAAAGTATCCGGCAAGCAATACTAAAAGCAAGAGTGTTGGAGGGAGACGAGAAAAAAATCATACTGGATAATGGTGACTATTTTATGGATGCTCCTGTTTTATTATCGGAAGAAGATTCGGGATTAACAATTTGTGGAAGTGAAAAAACACATTTATATGGTGGCAGGAAAATTATAAACTGGAAGCCGAAAAATGAAAAACTGTGGTGTGCTGCTTTGCCTGAAGTAAAATCGGGAAAGTGGGATTTTAGAATGCTAATTGTAAACGGACGTTTTGCTCAACGGGCACGTTATCCTGAAACAGGCTATTTATTTCATAATTCAGAATTTGATGTTTCGTGGCAAAGTACATATGAAGGTGGATTTGAACGTAAACCAACTTTTGATGAACTAACAATACTCGATTATAACCCGAAAGATATTACAGAAACTTTTGTTCCTGAAAATGCCGAAATAACAGTATTTCACATGTGGGACGAGTCCTTGGTTGGAGTAAAATCAATTGACAGAGAAAAGCATAAAATTACTTTTTCTAATCCATCGGGATGGCCTCCGGGAGCTTTTACCAAAGAACACAATTTTGAAAAAAGATATGTAGTTTGGAATACGATTGAGGGATTGTTAAAACCGGGTCAGTGGTATTTGGATAGAAAAAATGGTGAATTGGTGTATTGGCCGCTTGAAAATGAATCAATTGAAAAGCTGAAGGTTGTAGCTCCTGTTTTGGAAAATATTTTTATTGTTGAAGGAAAAGAAGAAAAGCCCGTAAGCAATATTACCATTGAAAATTTAAAAATATCGGCTACCAATGCTCCGTTGATGAGTGGCGCTTTTGGTGCTAAACTATTTGACGGGGCTGTTTCTTTGAGAAAAGTAAATCACAGCATATTAAATAACCTCAAGATTTCGAATGTTGGTGCACATTGTATTAAAGCGGATGGTGATAATTTACAAATCGAAAATTGTGAGTTAAATAATGCCGGAGCGGGTGCAATTCGCTATGTTGGTTCAGAAACTCTTATTCGAAATAATCATATTCATAACATCGGAAAAACATTCCCAAGTGCGATTGCTTTGTACGTAGGTGCAACCGATCCGAATGTGCGGGAAGAGTGGGAGCCGGGTTTGAAATATAAAAATTGTACCATCGAACACAACGAATTACATCATGTGCCGTATGCCGCAATTTGTGCAGGGGGAAAAAATCTGAAAATCCAAAAGAATCTGATATATGATGCGATGCAGGACTTATATGATGGAGCAGGTATTTATATCACTTTCTGCAAAAATGCGTTGGTGAAAAACAATTTCATTCGTGATATTAAAGATACCCCGGGAGCGGGAACTTCTGCCTACTATCTTGATGAAAAATCCATTGATTGTGTTGTGGAAGAAAACATGGAAATTAATGTTCCCAGAGCCAGTCACAATCATATTGCAAAAAACAATATTTTCCGGAATAACTTCTTTATAATGAAAGAAAAAGGCTGGTTTACAATGGAACGCAGCGAGGATTATACTTTCGAAAATAATGTTGTGGTAACCGGTACGGGTTTTGATATATGGGATTTGAAATTCTGTCCAAATTTCCGTAATAATTTGTTATTCTCGGGCAGTGGCACGTTGGGAACAAAAGATATTGAGCGTTATGCAATTTTAAAAGAATATGAAATTGAGCTTAAAAATGGTAACCGGAATGAAGATCCTCAGCTTTTGAGCTACAATAATGGTAAGGTAATTTTTGCTGAAAATTCGCCACTAAAGGAAATGGGGATAAAACCGATTGATGTTTCTGATGCCGGTTTAATAAAAAACTAATCTTTTCTTATGAAACTTGTTGTTTTAATACTCTTGCTTTTACCAGTACTTTCAATCACTGCACAAAATAAAATTAGAGAAGGGAATTTTGAAAGAGGCCTTTCTTCATGGGAAACACATGTAGTTGATGAAAGTTATAAAGAGGCTGAAAAACCAACGGCAACGGCTGATTTAACGGCGATAAATCCCGGTTTAAATGGAAGTAAAAGTGCTTTGTATGCTGAGGTAATTCAACCGGGAAAATACGATTGGTACATTAGTGCAACCGGAAAAGCTTCACTTATAAAAAATACTTCTTACGAACTTACTTTTCGAGCTAAAGCATCCCTTAAAAGAAATATTACAGTAGCTCTTTACAGTGATATAAATTCAGACTCAACATTTTTTTTAGAATCTATTGTAATTGGAGTAGAAGAAAAAGTATACGGGCCATTTAAAATGTATTACGAAGAGTCGCCTGTTAAACCCGGAATCAGGTTTTTATTTGGGGGAGAAGAGGGAAATGTAACAATCGACGATGTTTATTTAAAAGAGGTTCCAACGATTATTACCATCGAAACAAGTAACTCGTTGGAAGATGTAATTGGAGATATTACCCTGCCACATGAAGGCTTACCACATGGAGTGTGGGATAAGTATGATTGGGGTAAAAAACCACGAGAAGGAGCCAAGGCTCCGCCTGATGACTGGACAGCTGCAATAGCATGGGGGCAACTTTACGAGTGGGTAAATGGAAATCCTGCAAAAAATACTCGTGTCCAAATCCGTGATTTGGCTATGTTTCATTTAAGCAAAACAGACAGCATGTGGCACGAACTACAAAGTGCGGTGCTGGTTGAAGGTGCAGCTTATGTGGAAGATTTTGTTGGCGATGTCAGCAAACCGGCAGATATTAGAAACGAACCTGATGGCAGTATTTCGGTTACAGCCGGCGATGGATACAATTTTCATTTTTGGCCGAGCACCGGAAGGGTAGAAATTCCCAAAGGAGATGTAACAGGTTGTTTTATTACTGTAAATGCCCGTTTAATATTAGATGATCCTAATGGTGTGGATGACCGTGACAGCGCCCGTTACCTAATGGGTGTTGGTGGCGACTGGTGGGAATCATTGAGTGCCCAATGGGATAACTGGACCACCAACTGGGACATGGGAATAGGTCGTTTTCGTTTTGTTACAAAAGAGTGGCAGGGATTTAATCTTATTACTTTATCTCCTGAGCAAACCAGGCAATTCCCGCCGCCATTGCCATATGTTACAGCAATAAGAAATGAAATTAAACTCAACCCAAACAGATATACAAGCTTAAAAAATTATCCAAATCCGGTTTATCATAACACGATTATTGAATATAATATAAAGAATCCGACAAAAGTGAAACTGGAATTATTCAATACTGAAGGAAAAAGTATTAAAATTCTTGTAGACCAATACCAGGAAGCTGGAACTTATAAAATAAATTTTGATTCATCTGCTTATAAGGCAGGTGTATATTTTTATTCGATTTCAGCAGATAATTATAAAGAAACTCAAAAAATGTTGCTGGTAAAATAGAGCATTTTAATAATAACTATAAGTTTAAAACAAAAGATTTTTAGGGCGGGGAATCAATTTACCTTATTTTGATTCCTTAGCCCGAAAATCTTAAAACAAGCAAAAAAATTACCCTGAATTAATTTCGGGTTTACTTTTAAATTTAACCTAATGAAAGTATTTCGTTCACCAAAAAATCCAATTATTGCACCAAAAGATGTTAAACCCTCGCGCGAAGATTTTGAAGTAGTATGTGTATTTAACTGCGGTGTAATTCGTTACGATGGCGATGTGTTGTTAATGCTGCGTGTTGCAGAGCGTCCAGTCGCAAGAAATGAAAATGAAGTTCGAACAGTGTATTTCGACCACGAAACCGATAAAATAACTGTAAAATCGTTTGATAAAAATATGCCGGGAATTGGCCTTCACGACAGTCGTTACATTTACACACCAGAAAGAATATTCCTTTCGTCGATGTCACATTTCCGTTTAGCAAGGAGCAAAAACGGTATAGATTTCGAAATAGATGAAAAGCCATGTATGGAACCATCAAATGTGTATGAAATGTACGGAATTGAAGATCCCCGTATTACTTTAATCGACGACACTTATTATGTGAATTACAGTGCATGTTCAACCATTGGCGGGGTAACTACATGTCTGGCAACCACTAAAGACTTTAAAACCTTTGAGAAAAAGGGAGTGTTATTTACACCCGATAATAAAGATGTGGCTATTTTCCCTGAGAAAATTAATGGAAAATATTACGCGCTAAACCGCCCGATTTCAGCTGAATACAAATTAAAAGATATCTGGATTTCGGAATCGCCTGATTTGGTTTGCTGGGGAAATCACAAGTTTTCGATGAGTACACGAGAAGGTTATTGGGATGACGGACGTATTGGCTGTAGTGCAGTGCCGTTCAAAACAAAAGAGGGATGGCTTGAAATCTATCATGGAGCAACCAAAGACAATAAGTATTGTTTGGGTGCTGTTTTGTACGATATTAACGATCCGACCAAAATTATTTCGCGTTCTGAAAATCCTATCATCGAACCGGAAGAAGACTACGAAGTAAACGGTTTTTTTGGGAATGTAATATTTAACTGTGGTGTGCTGAATGAGGATGGAATTGTAAAAATATATTATGGCGCCGCCGATACTTTTATCGGTTATGCCGAAATTAAACTTCAGGATATTTTGGACGATTTAAAATAGGGAGCTACGGTTTTTAACCGCAGATTTAAGATTATGCGCTAAGCGGTTCAAAACCGTTAAGCGCGTAAAAACTAAAACAAAATACTCATATGATTTAAACAAAGCCTAATTGAAAGCCTGGTGTTTGAGCTAAAAAGTTCAAATGCAAGGCGTGTGAAAAATTTTAACCGTAGAATACTAGATGTATTTGAGGATTTAAATTTTGAGCAACAACGAAGCAGTTGGGCTTTTTAGACAAACAATAAAACTATCAACCATGAACAATGTAATTCGTGCCTACTATTTTCTTTTTCATGTCGGACTTGGCTGTATTGGTGCATTTTTGCCGACTTATCTGAAAACTGAAGGTTTTACCGGAACACAAATCAGTTCAATCGTTTCGCTGGGAGCCTTGTGCGGCCTGGTGGGAGTTCCGCTGCTTTGGGGATGGATATCAGATAAACTTCAAAAACCTCAGTTAATTCTTAAGATTCTGGCTTTTGGAACTTTCCTCGGAAGTATTCCTTTGCTATTTCTAAAAGATTACTGGTTGATTTTTGGCTCATTCCTGGTGTACTCTTTTTGCTCCATCGGAATAATGGGCATCCTGGATTCCATTGCATCACTCCGGGCGAAAGAAAAGGGATTTGATTTTGGTAAAATGCGTTTATTTGCCCCGGCAGGCTGGTTTGTTGGTTCGGTTGCATTGGGGTATTATATCGATTTAAGTGGAAAAACATGGAACGATATCGCAGTGATAATTGCAATCGTATTAAGTTTTGGATTGATGTTTCTGAACTCACTGGCGTTAAAACAGTCAAAAACCGAAAAACAGGAGCGTCCCACTTTGCTGGAAATCAAGGAAGTTTTTAAAAATAAATACCTGATTGTTTTTTACATAATGGGTATGATAAATATTATTGGCATTGCAGCTTATTGGGTGTATTATGGCCCGCTTGTGGAATCACTCGGATTATCGCCAAAAGTTGTCGGATTGAGTATTGGAGTTGGTACCCTTTCCGAGGTGATTTTCATTTTCTTTTTCGACAAGTTTAAAAAATGGCTGGGTCTCGATTGGCTGATTATTTTATCGATTGCAATCAGTATTCTTCGTTGGATAATTATTGCCAACACCAGTAATGCGGCTGTTCTGATAGGTATTCAGGTGCTACACTCCGAGATTGGTTTGTTTACCATGGCATGTGTTTCATTTGTTACCGATAATGTTCCCAAAAAGTTGGTTACTACCGGTCAAACAATCTTTTACACGCTTACCTATGGAGTGGGGCAGTATGTAGGAATCATGCTAATGGGATATTTATTTGACCTTTTTGGAAATCCGGCAAAACTGTTTGTGGTTTCTGCATTTATACATATTGTACCATTGGCTCTGGCATTTTATAACATGAGAATACATAAAAAACTAAAAGCAATTGCTTAAAAAGAGTATCATGGAAAGACGTAAATTTATACAAACCGGTTCAGTTGCGATTGCCGGCACATTAATGTCAAATTCTTTACTGGCATCCGGAAATAAAGCACAAGGTGGTTTTGAAATTGCTCCTGATTGGAAGAATCCAGGAACTCCTTTAAAACATACCTGGGAAGGTTTGGGTAATATCGATCAAATGCGTTGGATGACACGTAAAGATTGTCTGGAACATTTAGAACTGGCTTACAACGAATTAAATATGCGCCATGTGCGAGCTGTGGGAATTCATCATGACGACCTTTTTCCAATCGATATCGATCCAAAAGATTGTATGGATGTACCGGAAGAAGACCGGATTCCAAGAAACAACTGGCAGGTAATCGATTATATTTTTGATAGTTTGGCAGATATTGGAATGCACCCGATGTACACCACTGCTTTTACGCCATCGGTAATGGCAACTACCGACCAGTCTGTGTTTCGTACAAAATGTAATGTTAGTCCACCCAAAAGTTACAAAGAATGGGCCGAGTATATTGTAGCAACTTTAGAACATTTTAAATACCGCTATGGCAAACAGCGAATGGATCAATGGTATTACGAAGTTTGGAACGAACCGAACCTAACTGCTTTTTATGGAGGCGATCAGGCCGAATTTTTTAAGCTTTGGAAAACTACTTACGATGCCATAAAAAGTGTGGATAAAGATTGGCCAATTGGTGGACCTTCAACAGCACGTGCTGAGTGGATTGACGATTTCCTAAAATTTTCTAAAAAGAACGATTGTAAACCGGAATATATAATTGCACACTGTTATAACAACGATTCAGAGTGGGCAGCACTTTCGCCGTTTGATGGTTTGCAGGAAGATCGTACCAACAAATCGCCCAACTTTATGCCGGGCGTGGCAAATGGAGTTGAGAAGCTACTAGAGGAGCATAACTTTAAGGGAGAAGTTCATTGGAATGAGTGGGGACGTTCATGGTTTCCATTTGATGAAATGCGCGAAACTGCAAACGAGGCAGCTTTCCTTGTTAAATCGATGGCTGAAGTTCATGATAAAGCAACTTATTATGCTTATTGGTGCTTAAATGATATTTACAATCAGGCCGGTTATGGTGCAGAAACTTTCCACGGAAACTATGGATTACTCAATTTACAGGGATTAAAAAAGCCATCCTATTTTGCTTTTGAACTACTGGGTAAAATGGGTGATACGGTGGTTCCACATTCAGGAAATAATATAGATCGTGTAAATAATGCCTTTGTGAGTAAAAGTAAAAATGGATTCCAAACTTGTTTGTATTCATTTGATAATGAATACGAAGTTGGAGGCTCCTCACAAATGAAACCTGTAAAAGTTTTATTGCCGGAAGGTGCAAGTGCTTCTAATATCAATATTTATGAAGTGAGTAAAAGCAGTAATAATATTATTGAAGATTGGAAAAAAGAAGGTTCGCCGGCTTACCTGAAATATGGAGAAAAGGAAGAGTGGAGAAAGAAAAACAAAATTGTTAAGTCAACCCAAAGAATCAATATCGAAACGACCAATAACCAACAATGGCTGAACTTTGGGTTGGAAACTCCGGGAATTGCGTTTATTGATATTAAAAAAAAATAGAAATTGTCAAAATAAAATACAAATACTTTCTAAATGATAATAAACAATCAGTTTGACTCACCCTCTTCTCCCTCTCTGCGCGCAGAGAGGGACGATAATGTCGCAGACTTTATCAGGGTGAGTAATCCAATATAGAAAAACTATTGAATCTCGCTATTTTCACAAGTATAAGATAGTTTGTTGATAATAAACAACGATTACATTTAACTTAAAACGGGCTTATTTATAAAAAATGAAACTACCAATCTTAATAGTCATTTTATTTATTTTTCAATTTTCAGCAAATGCAAAAACCTTTTATGTCCGAACAGATGGGAATGACAATAATCAGGGAACTGTAAATAGCGAAGCAGGCGCATGGCAAACATTAAATCATGCCTTCAATCAGCTTTCAGGAGGCGATACTCTTTTAATAAACGATGGATTGTTTCTGGTACAACCCATAGAATTGGTGGAAATTCATGGAACACCGGAAGCACCAACGGTAATTGCAGCAATCAATCAATGGGAAGCAAAAATCCGGTTAAAAGAAAATCCTGAAGAGGGAAATACTTTGGTGGCATTTACGTGCTCTTATCTTGAAATTGACGGTCTCGAAGTTTATGGGGAAGCACCCAATCGTGGAACCGGTATCGAAATTGCGAAGGGCAGTCACCATGTTACCATTCGAAATTGTTACGTTCACGACTGTGGTTGTGGTGGAATTTCAGGTCGGGGAAGCGATTATATTACTGTTGAAAGAAATGTGGTTCGGCACAATGCAACACGGAGTAAATGGAATTGCAGTGGTATAAGCTTTTTGCTTGCTGAAAATTTTGATGATAAACCGGGCTATCACATGATTATCCGTAACAATGTTTCATTTGAAAATGAATGTCGTTTCCCGTTCGAACATGGTGGTTTTGATGTACCAACCGATGGAAACGGAATTATTCTCGATCTTTTCAATAACGGCATAAACTCAACCGAGGAGGGAGAAAAAGGGGGATATCGTTCGGCAACATTAATTGAAAATAATCTGAGTTTTAACAACGGGGGGCGTGGAATAAATGTGTTTCGTTCGGATAATGTAACCATCAGAAATAACACAACCTGGCACAATCTTTTTGTTTTGTCGGAATACAGTGACGATAAAGCGGAAGTTGAAACTTACGAAGCCAAAAATACACAATGGTACAATAATTTGATTATTCAAAATGAGGATTTACCAGTGAGAGCTACAAGCTTTCATGTATATGGTGACGAGGGCGTGGAAACCGCAAATAATATTTTTGTTGGAGAATCACATTTCTGGCCTAACGCTCCTGAAAAGACAAAAGATAAGGTGCTGAATAAATCGGAACAAAAATTTGCAAAACTTAAAAAGCCCACTAAAAATATCAAATTCAAATCGGTTGATGATTTTGAAAAATATTTTGGTTTGAAAAAAGGAAGTCCGGCAATTGATGAAGTAATTAATAATTATCCTAATAATGATTTGAATAGAAATTCCCGTAAAATGGGAAAAGCCGCGGATATTGGATGTTACGAATATAATGGCAAGTAAAACTGAAAAAGTATGAAGATAATTTCGATTTTAATATTCACTTTATTATTTTCTTTTGTTGCGTTTTCTCAAATAGAATACACACAATATGTTCCGTTTGAAATGGAATTTGAAACTGAAGAATTAAGCGAAACCGGAAAGGAAAATTCATTTCTGGATTATCGTTTACAAGTGCTTTTTGAAAATGGAGAACAGAGTTACAATGTTCCCGGTTACTTTGCTGCCGACGGCAATGCGGCAAATACTAGTGCAACGGAAGGAAAAGTATGGAAAGTGAAATTTGCACCTCCTTTTGAAGGAAAATGGAATTATACCGTTTCATTTAAAAAAGGACACAACCTGGCAATCGATGATGATCCATACCGTGGAGAGTCCGTAAAAAAACACGATGGGAAAACAGGAACTTTTAACGTAAGTCCTTATTCTGAGGAAGGCACTTTTTTTGAAAAAAGGGGAAATTTGATTCACAACAACAGTCATTATATGCATACCGCGAATGGCGAACCGCATTTGCTTTTTGGAAGTAATTCACCCGAAAATTTTCTTGCATATAAAGATTTCGATGGAACTTATTCTTACCATCCTTCAGCGCAATACCTAAAAAGTTGGGAACCTCATATTAAAGACTGGAACGAAGGCGATCCTGTTTGGAGGGGTGAAAAAGGAAAAGGAATAATCGGGGCGTTAAATTATCTGGCATCAAAAGAAATGAATGTTTTGTTTGCCCTGACTTTAAACATCGAGGGCGATGCTAAAGATGTATGGCCATTTGTGAGTCATTTTAAAAAAGATTTTACACGTTACGATATAAGCAAACTTGCGCAATGGGATATTGTATTTTCTCATGCCGAAAAACTGGGAATTGCCATAGAATTAGTGCTCCAGGAGCAGGAAAATCAACTGATTTTGGATGACGGTAATACCACCGTAGAACGCAAACTTTATTTCCGCGAATTGATTGCCCGTTTTGGTTATCACAAAAATATTTTCTGGAATATCGGCGAAGAAAACGGAGAGCAAAAAGATGGCTATTGGCCACAAGGTCAAAACGACCAGCAACGTTTTGCTATGATTCGTTACATTAAAGAGCACGATCCTTACAAGCATCCGATTGTAATGCACACTTACGCAGTACATCACGAAAGGGATCCTATTGTAACTCCACTTTTAAAATTCGACCGTTTTGATGGGCTTTCAATGCAAATTTATAATAAGGATGATGTGCATGGAGACATCAAAAACTGGGTGCAAAAATCAGCTGAAAAAACGCGTCCATGGATTGTTTTAATGGATGAATTGGGGCCATGGCATACAGGAACAAAATCGGATATTGAAGATCCAAGTCATAATTCAGTCCGAAAGGATGTTTTATGGGGAGCTTTAACTGCAGGTGCCGGGGGAATACAGTGGTAT
>ENA-ORCQ01000276-ORCQ01000276.1-marine-metagenome-genome-assembly--contig:-NODE-276-length-16194-cov-4.315009_pt1 | contig 16194 bp, 12 predicted proteins | sample MGYA00237780_ERZ508510 | MGnify/ENA primary metagenome ERZ508510 (study PRJEB26181, sample SAMN06268981) | marine metagenome | isolation source: Tt an E2 anaerobic enrichment on eucalyptus from sediment...
TCTTTGGTGAAACGCTGATTTGATGACAATTCACTTTCGCTGCCAATCTGTGGTGCAAACGACAACTGAAAGAATGAATGAATAGTAACACCACCTGCATTAATTGCTGCCACTCCGGTTGGAGCAACTACAATCATTCTTTTTGGTGAACGTTCTTTTAAGCTTTTTAAAAATGTTGTTTTACCGGTTCCTGCTTTCCCGGTGAGAAAAATATTTTGCCCGGTATACTGAACAAAATCGTATGCCAGTTTCAGTTGTGTGTTGGTTTGCATAAATTGGTTTATGGAATTAAAAATCAAAGCTAAGGATTTTATCAGATTAATAAAATCCAAAAATGATTTATCTTTTTAACACCAGATTATCATATTCCCTTCCATCGGCAACTGCCTCAATAACAGTTGGGCCATCGAAGTCAAATGCCCATTTTAAAGCTTTTTTGTAATCTGAAGTATTACTAACTCTTTTAACCGGCACACCAAAATAGTGATTGGTAGCTTCTTTCTGTATACTGTCTAATTGTGTTCCGTATATACCGTCAAAATTCTTTTTCTCCTGTTTTATTCTTATGAGAGATAAACTGTTGTCGTATATTACAATGAACACGATTTTTAAGTTTAATCGTTTTGCAGTTGCCAGTTCACCTGCTGTCATATAAAATCCTCCGTCTCCCATCACAGCAGCAACAGGCAAATCGGGATGGCACAGTTTTGCAGCCAATGCAGCCGGAATTGCAAATCCCATGGAGGACCAACCGTTTGTCATTAGCAATTTATCGGGAGTTGGAGTATGCCACATTTGACCCATTAAGTGTAAATGCGCTCCTACATCAACGGTTAAAATACCATCGCCGGGAAGCCTTTTTCTTAATTCGTGAACAACAGCCAGTGGGCCAAAAACATCTGCCTCAGGATTAAAATGGCTGAACATTGCATTTTTTGCATTGACCAAAACTTTTGTATCCCAGTTTTTTCTATCCATGGAAACCCGGATCAAATCATCCAAAATTCCCGGAATTTCACCCACAACGTTTGTAACATCCACATAATCCTCCCTGTCAATATCGGCTATTTGATTACTTAAATGAAGCAAAGGAATTTTTGGCATCCATTCTTCGTAAAGTAATTCCACAGGGTCGTATCCTATTCCAATGACCAAATCACTTTCTTTACAAATTTCATTTACTTTATTGCAAAGCGCATGAAACAATACCCCTGCATACAAAGGATTTTTCTCGGGGAACATGCCTTTTGCCATGGGAGTTAGAATTACAGGAGTATTCATACTCTCTGCAAGAGTCCGGATTTGATTTTCAACATGAAATCCAACAGCCCTTAAACCAATAACCAGAATAGGTTTTTTTGCTTTTTTTATTAATCCTTTTGCCAATTCCAGTGATTCAAGAACATCATGTTTTGTGGTATGTTTTTCAAGCCGTAAATATTTAACCGGCAATTCCGGTTCTTCAGCACGAATGGAACCAATTCCTGCGGGAACACCAATATGCACCGGGCCGTACACATCTGTCATAGATATTCCGGCTGCCTGTAAAATTGTTTCGTTAATATTGGTGCAATCGATTCGAGTAGTAAATTTAGTAATAGGTTCAAACAATGCCTGGTGGTCGATATTCATTTGCACAGTTCGAGCCAGTAAATGACCCGGCATTTCATCGGTAAATGCAATCATAGGAAAACGGTCGAGATAAGCACCACCTACACCGGTTGCCAAATTAGTGGCTCCGGGGCCAAAAGTTCCGAAACACACTCCCGGAACACGTGTTAAACGCCCACAAACTCCGGCCATAAAAGCTGCCGTAGTTTCATGTCCGACTAAAACAAAATCGATTCCATCCTCTTTTCGAAGGGCTTCGATGTAGTCTGTCATATTTCCGCTGGGTACGCCAAAAACAAATCTGACTCCAATTTCTTTCAGCGTTCGGGCAAACTGTTGGGCTACTGAGGGCATTTTTCGATTTTTATAAAATCATTTCTTTCACCAATTGTAAATCTATATCAGGTTGAGTAATTTCATACTTCGCCTGTTTATAAAATTGATTTCTCTTTTTTAAAGTGTCGTCAATAAAGGCAATTAATTCTTCTTTTGATTTGCCTTTAATCAGTGGCCTTTCGGTTTTTGATTTTAATAAACGTTCGGCCAAAATAGCAGGATTGATATTCAGATAGATTGTTTTTCCTGTTTTATTCATCACGTCAATGTTATCAAAAAAACAGGGAGCACCACCACCTGTAGCAATCACTGTGTCAGTAAACTCTGAAAGTTCATCAAGCGCTTTTCTCTCCTTTTTTCTAAATTCAGATTCACCTTCTTCAGCAAAGATTTGAGGAATGGTTTTATGGTTTCGCATTTCTATATAATGATCCATGTCGATAAACTGCAAATCCATAAACTCCGACAACCTTCTTCCCAAAGTGGATTTTCCACATCCCATATATCCGATTAAATATATTCTCATTTTCCTGAGTTTAAAGTTGAAAGCTCAAAGTCGAAAGAAACTTTGACCCTTAAACATTGAACTTGTAACTAAAACAGTGACATTTGATTTGGATCATCATCCTTTTTCGGGCGATTTATTTCAAAAGGAATATCATCCACTTCAGGTTTATCCTTATCTTTTTCTTCTTCTACAATTTCCGGGTCCGGTTCCGGCTTATCATCCTCATCTTTAATAATTGGTTCAATTTCCTTTATATTATCAACTTCGTAGTTGGATAAACGTTTACCTTTTGCCTTCCATGATTTTATGCCAATAAACTCAGCAACTTCGATTATTTCATTTTCCCTTTCGGCATTTTTACCCCCAAACGTAAGTTCCAGTCTGGGGTAATGTACCCATGTTACACTTATCAATTTGTTGTCGTTGCTTTCTCCAATAAACCGAATAAGCTTTCCTTCAACCTCATCAATTTCAAAGCGCTTAACGTAATAATACTGCTGCTCGGCATCGTAGTATACTGCCGATAATATTTTTTGTCTATCAAATTTTTCTATGGTAAGAATATCTTCTCCAAAATGGTTACTTAAGTCATAACTGTACAGTTGATATTCTCCTTTTTTATAAATGACCAGTATTTTATCTTCCCCGGAAAATTCGCCAAGGAAGCGTCCCCGGTTATCAGCATTTAAACGTCGCACATCTTCATCGAACCAGATTTTTCTTCCACCAAGCGTTGATACACCTTTTTCTTTCAATGAGATTTTATGAACATCGTATTTTGTAAGAATATTTCCCATCGACTGGCGACCTTTGATAGCCAACTCACCTAAATCTTCCTCAAAATTCAGCTTTTTAATCCGTGGTTTTGGTTTTAAAACAACTTTTAAAACTTCTGCTTCGCCATTTGGATTGGCTGAAAAGTAGGTAATTCGCGAACCTTTGGTTTCTTTCGTAAGGTTGTATTCTTTATCACGCGTAACACCGGTTACAAAGAAGCGTTTCATATAAGAAAAACCTGATTTTCCATCTTTGTAAACCACATTATAAATGGTGCGTTTATCGTTCTTTTTAAATACTGCCAGATGCAAAATATTTTTCCCGACAAAAGCTTTTTCTGAAACCTTGGTAATGTAATATGAACCGTCTCTGCGGAAAATTATAATGTCATCAATATCCGAACAATTACAAACAAACTCAGCTTTTCGTAAAGATGTTCCAATAAATCCTTCTTTGCGGTCGAAATACAATTTTTCATTTTTCACCACAACTTTTGAAGCCACAATATTTTCAAAACTCCGGATTTCTGTTTTACGGTCTCTACCTTTGCCGTATTTTGTTTTTAAATGACGGAACCATTTGATAGTAAAAGGAACAATATTCTTGATGTTATTTTCAACTTCAGCGATTTCATCTTCAATACCTTTTAAATGATCGTTGGCCTTGTCCTTGTTAAATTTCAGGATTCGTGCCATTCTGATTTCCATCAATTTCAGTATATCATCGCGTGTAACTTCCCGTTTAAGTTTTGGTTTCCATGGTTCCAGTCTTTTATCAATATGAGCCACTGCCTGATCCATATTTTCTGAATCTTCGAATTTTTTGTCTTTATAAATTCGTTCCTCGATAAATATTTTCTCAAGCGATGAAAAATGCCACTGTTCTTCAAGTTCACTTTTTCTGATTTCAAGCTCTAATTTGAGCAGTTCAAGTGTACTGTCCGTAGATCGTTTTAGGATTTCAGAAACGCCAATAAAAAGTGGTTTGTCATTTTCAATTATACAGGCATTTGGTGAAAGTGAAATTTCACAGTCGGTAAAAGCGTAAAGCGCATCAATGGTTTTATCGGATGAAACTCCTGATGCCAAATGTACCAGAATCTCAACATTTTCGGCAGTGTTATCATCAATCTTTTTAATCTTGATTTTGCCTTTATCGTTGGCTTTAATTATGGATTCTATTAATGATGAAGTTGTTTTTCCAAAAGGTACCTCATTAATTACCAATGTTTTATTGTCGCGTTTGTCAATTCGTGCCCGAACCTTTATTGAACCACCGCGTAAACCATCGTTGTATTTGCTAAAATCTGCTGAACCTCCTGTCGGGAAATCAGGAACGAGTTCAAACCCTTCACCTTTCAGATAAGAAATTGAAGCATCAAAAAGTTCCACAAAATTGTGCGGGAACATTTTTGAAGCCAAACCAACTGCAATGCCTTCTACACCCTGGGCAAGCAAAAGCGGAAATTTTACCGGAAGAGTTACCGGTTCCTTTTTACGTCCATCGTAAGATAATTTCCAGTTTGTGGTTTTAGGATTAAAAAGAACTTCCAAGGCAAATTTTGTCAAACGCGCTTCAATATAACGTGGAGCTGCCGATCCGTCACCTGTTAGTATGTTTCCCCAGTTTCCCTGAGTATCTATAAGTAAATCTTTCTGGCCAAGCTGAACAATAGCATCACCAATCGAAGCATCGCCATGTGGATGATACTGCATGGTTTGACCTATAATATTTGCTACTTTGTTGTAACGTCCGTCATCCATTTCTTTCATGGCATGCATAATCCGGCGTTGAACAGGTTTTAATCCGTCGTTAATATAAGGAACGGCCCGCTCCAGAATTACATAAGATGCATAATCGAGAAACCATTCTTTATACATTCCCGACAAATAGGTAACTTCATCCTTTACCTTATCGTCATGTATTTCCTCATTCTGATCGTCTTGAATCTCTTCGTTTTCGTTATTTAAAATTTCTTCTGACATTCTTTTCCTTAGCTCCCGGTTTAGTATTTTTGATTATGCTACCTCATCTTTTTCCACATACAGGTTTTCAATAATAAACTCTTGCCTGTCAGGTGTGTTTTTACCCATGTAATATTCCAGCATTTGCGAAACCGATTCATGCTTCTTCATCTGAACAGGGTCTAAGCGGATATCTTCCCCGATAAAATGTTTAAATTCATCGGGAGAAATTTCACCTAAGCCTTTAAAGCGAGTAATTTCAGGCTTCCCCCTGAGTTTTTTTATCGCTTTTTCCTTTTCTTCTTCGGAGTAACAATAGTAAGTTTTTTGTTTGTTTCGAACCCTAAACAAAGGTGTTTGTAAAATGTAAACATGACCTTTTTTAATCAATTCGGGAAAGAATTGTAAAAAGAAAGTAATAAGAAGTAAACGAATATGCATACCATCCACATCTGCATCGGTTGCAATAATTACGTTGTTATAACGTAAATCTTCCATACTTTCTTCAATATTCAGAGCAGCCTGCAAAAGGTTAAACTCCTCATTTTCGTAAACAACTTTTTTGGTTAATCCGTATGTATTCAATGGCTTGCCTTTTAAACTGAAAACAGCCTGGGTATTTACATCGCGGGATTTTGTTATGGAACCACTCGCCGAATCACCCTCGGTAATAAAAATACTTGATTCCTCTTTTCTATCATCTTTACTGTTGAAATGAATTCTGCAATCCCTCAATTTTTTATTGTGAAGGTTTGCTTTTTTTGCACGTTGTTTTGCCAGTTTTTTTACACCTGAGATTGCTTTTCGTTCACGCTCAGATTCTACAATACGTCTTAAAAGAACTTCAGCAACTTCCTGATTTTTATGTAAAAAATTATCTAACTCTTTTTGAAGAAAATTACCCACATGTGCTCTGACTGATGGCCCGTCGGGGCCAATATCTTTGGATCCGAGTTTGGTTTTAGTCTGTGATTCGAATACCGGTTCTTCTACCTTAATACTTACTGCTGCTACAATTGAAGCACGTATATCAGACGGATCGTAATCTTTTTTATAAAATTCACGAATGGTTTTTACCAAAACCTCACGAAAAGCCTGAAGATGGGTTCCCCCCTGCGTGGTATGCTGTCCGTTTACAAACGAATAGTAATCTTCTCCATACTGATTCCCGTGAGTTATCGCAACTTCAATATCCTCACCCTTTAAATGAATGATTGGGTAAATCGGATCATGATCCATGTTTTCCTCCAACAAATCCCTTAATCCGTTTCGTGAATAAAACCGTTCGCCATTTAATTCAACCGTTAAACCGGCATTCAGAAAAGTATAGTTTTTCATCATATTCACGATATAATCGTTCATATAATGATACTTTTTAAACACCGACTGGTCGGGGATAAAAGTTACCAGAGTACCGTTTTCTTCGTTCAGTCCCTTGTAATCTTTTTCATCGGTTTTGATTCCTTTACTGAATGAGACTTCTTTGGCAACCCCATCGCGAATGGCCTTAACGGTAAAATCGATGGACAGCGCATTGACGGCCTTAATCCCAACTCCATTGAGGCCCACCGACTTTTTAAAAACCTTCGAATCGTATTTTGCCCCGGTATTCATTTTACTCACCACGTCAACCAGTTTTCCCAAGGGAATTCCTCGTCCGTAATCACGAATGGTAACCCGGTCCTGATCGATATCCACAGTAATTTTTTTCCCATGCCCCATCATAAACTCATCAATGGAATTATCCATTACCTCTTTCAATAAAACATATATTCCATCGTCAGCAGAACTACCATCGCCTAGTTTTCCAATGTACATTCCCGGCCTTCTTCGGATATGTTCCTGCCAGTCTAACGTTTTAATTGTTCCTTCGTCGTAATTCGGAGTCATAGTACCTTCAGTTTGCCACAAATATAACTAAAACAAGATGTAATCGACTGTTGATAACAAAGCAATAACTAACAAAATACAGTTGAAAACGTTGATAAATCGGAAGATTATAACTACTCAACTTGAACCTGTCCAAAAACAAAAAATAAGATTCAGATAATACCCATTTTTTTCATCAGGAAAGTTGCATTCATTGTTTTTGTTATACCATTCGAAAGTTTGTAATCAAATACCAATTCATCATTTTCAATCCTGATTTCAAAGCATTTATTGAATACTTTTTCTGGATACTCCTTTTCCATTTCACTAAGTTTTAAATCATGGGTAGCAATCAGTGAAACAGCTTCGAATTCAACCAGTTTTCTCACCAGTTCACGCGAACCGTTTAATTTGTCGATTGAATTGGTCCCTTTTAGCATTTCGTCGAGGATAACAAAAATTCGTTCTCCTTTTTGCAGTAATTCCAGAACGCCTTTGATTCTTTTTAATTCCGCAAAAAAGTAGGATTCGTCCTTAATAAGCGAATCTGTAGTGCGCATATTGGTATAAATTTCAACCGGCGTAAAAACCATTTTCTTTGCACAAACCGGGGCACCGGTCCTTGCCAGAATCAGGTTTACTCCAACTGTTCTTAAAAAAGTACTTTTGCCGGCCATATTGGCACCGGTAATAATCATTGCTTTTGACCATCCTTCAATCTCAAAATCGTTGCAAATTCTTTTGTCGGATTGCAAAAGCGGATGACCTAAATCGAATGCAGAGAAAGTAAATTTTTCTCCCCTGATTTCGGGATAAGAAAACTCAGGATTATTACTTGCCAGGTTTGAAAAACTGATTAATGTATCCATTTCAGAAACAACTTCCAACCAATCTTTCAATTTATTATGATTTTTATTGTGCCAAAGCCACAATTTGAAAACACACCTGATATCCCAAAGAAAAATGCTGTTTAAGGCAAAACCAACCAAAAAGTTTTGCCGGTATTCAAACTGCTGAACCAGCTTTTTTAACTGGCTAAAGATTTTGCTGGACTTTTCAGGAAGACTAACTTTTTCCTGCAACTCGCAAAGCAATTCAGAATTGAAATCCTTTTCTTCAATCATATGAAGCAGTTGCATATACTTTGAGAGTAATGCTGATTTTCGGCCAAAAAATTTAAAATATTCTGTTATCGTTTTCCAGTAAGAATACAGAAAAATCCATTGGACAAAAACCATTAAAAAAGCAAACAGATTTGTAATTCCGACAAATGCAGGGATAAAAGAAATTATTGTAAGTACTGGAATTATGAGGAGTATCCACTTTATAGATTTTGCCTTTTTCAGTTTTAATTCCAGTGCTGACCATGAAATTATTTCTTTATGCATTTCCATGGTTTCCTCGAACATTTTTCCATTAGCCAGAAAATCCAACCTCCATTCAAACAGGGTGGAAAGCTCCCTGACCGCCTCTTGTTTTTTCTTTATCAACTCTATTTTTAGCGGTGGTTTGATAAACCAGTCAGCAAGTTTTTGTTGTCCGCTAATTGTTGAAGTTCTGTTGATATACTGGAATAATGAACCTTCGCCAAATAAATCCAAATCGTAAGAAAAAAAATGTTCCGGATTTAGATATTCCTTCCCGTTTTTGAATTGTGAAAATTGATGTTTTAATGCCAGCAATTCATCTTCCGTAATTTTTTTTAATACCGTGAATCTTCTGCTCAGATTATCAAACTGAATGTTTTTTTTAACCAGCCAAAAAAACAGAATGATAGCAGACAAAGACAAAATCAATGTAAACCAGCTCTTTAATCCAAAAATAAAAAGGGGTATAAAAATGGCGGCAAACGAGAAGAAACGGAACCAGGCAAAACGTTTTAATTGCAACAATACCTTCTGAAGCTGATAAGAGTATTCTTCAAATTTCCGGTGATATAATGAATGAATTGATGCTGGCATTTTACAAATAGTTGTAATGATGAAGTATGCCGGAAACGATAAGTGTAGTTAATGAAAGAACCACAACAACTAACAAAACTACATCGTACTGAATATTGCTAAGTTTTGTTGTTTGTATTTTTGGAGAAATATGACTTATAAATCGATTTTCAACCAACATGAGTAAGCGATAACAAAACTCTCCGAATCCCCAGCCTAAAATGGCACCACCAATAATATCCAGGGGATAATGAACTCCGGAATATATTCTTGAATACGAAAACAAAGCGGCCCAGATAAATAACATCCAGCTGTAACTTCGGTTTTTAAATACCCGGGAAGTAAAAACAAAAATCCCAAAACCATTGGCGGCATGAGACGATACAAACCCATAGGGACTTCCCTTTCGCAAAACATTGTGCACCAATCCTTCAAGTGACGGTTCGTAAACCGGCCTAAATCTCTGAATACTAAATTTTAAGAATACAGAAACCTGATCGCTAAGCAGGATGGTTAAGGACAAAAACACTAAAATTGGTATAGCTTTTAGTCTGTAATTTTTGATAAAATAATAGAGCAGTATGGCATAAAAAGGTATCCAGGTTTCTTTTCGGGTAACCATTAACATTATTGTGTCCCAATAGTCGTTATGAAAACCATTCAAAAAAAGAAAAATCTCTTTATCCAGTTCAATTATTCCTTGTAACCAGTCCATTTAACTATTTAATATTTCCCAGACCTTATCTTTTAGTTGTTGTAAATTTAATCCGGTAACTGATGAAAAAAACATATGAGCAATTCCTTTCAGTTCCTTGCTTATTTCTTCCATAAGTTCCTCATCTAACATATCTGCTTTACTTACAGCCAGAAAACGTTGTTTGTCCAATAATTCGGGATTATACTTATCCAGTTCATCCAACAGAATTTTATATTCTTTCAAATGATCTTTACTATCTGCAGGAACCAAAAAAAGCAGCATTGAATTTCTTTCAATATGCCTTAAAAAACGAAGCCCCAGTCCTTTACCCCTATGCGCACCTTCAATAATCCCGGGAATATCAGCCATTACAAAGGACCTGCTTTCACGATGCCCGACTATCCCTAAATTCGGCACCAAAGTAGTAAAATGGTATTCTGCGATTTTGGGTTTTGCTGCCGAAACTACAGATAACAAAGTTGATTTTCCCGAACTTGGGAAGCCAACCAAACCAACATCGGCCAATACTTTTAGTTCCAGAATCCGCCATCCTTCAACTCCTTCTTCGCCCGGTTGCGCGTATCGTGGTGCCTGATTTGTAGAAGATTTAAAATGGTCGTTTCCCAGTCCACCACGACCTCCCTGCATTAAAATTTTACTTTCACCATCTTCTGTTATCTCCAGGAGAACTTCCTGGGTTTCCGGATCCTTAACAATTGTACCCAGCGGAACATCAATATAAATATCTTCACCGTCGGCACCTTTGCTTCGCTGTTTTCCTCCCGGGTCTCCATGTCCGGCTTTAATATGTTTTTTGTATTTCAGGTGGAGTAAAGTCCACATATTTCTGTTGCCGGTAATGATTACATGTCCACCCCGGCCTCCATCACCACCATCGGGTCCGCCGAACTCAACAAATTTTTCTCTGCGCATGTGTGCTGAACCGGATCCTCCATTACCCGATTTACAAAAAATCTTTACATAATCAACAAAATTCGATTCAGCCATTTTCTACCTTTTCAATTCATTTTATATTCCAAATACATAACGAGGAGTATCCTCAATATATTGGATTATAATTTTGAAACTACCGCTTTCAATCTTCCGGCAATATCTTCAATGCTACCCATTCCGTTTATTCCGAAATGTTTATTTTGCGGTCTGTAATATTCAATCAGGGGTAATGTTTTTTCGTTGTAAACATTTATCCTGTTTTCTATAATCGATTGATCCTGGTCATCTGCACGACCTGAACTTTTTCCTCTGAGCATCAACCTGTCAATCAATTCTTGTTTTTCAACTTCGAGGCTTAACATTCCTGAAACAGGTGTTCCGTTATTGTTTAACAATTCGTCGAGAGCTTTTGCCTGATCCACAGTCCTTGGAAATCCATCAAAAATAAATCCTTTTGCATCTTTGTTGCTGTCAAGTTTACTTTTTATCATTCCAATCACAACTGCATCGGGTACTAGTTCGCCTTTGTCCATAAATTTTTTAGCCTCTAATCCAAGGTCAGTTTTCCCGGCAATTTCGCTCCGTAATAAATCACCTGTTGAGATATGATTTAATCCAAATGATTCGATAAGATATTCTGCCTGTGTGCCTTTCCCCGCTCCGGGAGGGCCAAATAAAACAAGATTTAACATGGTTAAGATTTTTAGTCGTTTATTACTGAATAAATATTAATTAGGTTTCTTCCGTATCCATTATAATCGAGGCCATAACCTACGATAAAATCGTTTGGTATTTCAAGGCCTACATAGTCAAGATTAACCTCTTTCTGAAGCGCATCGGGTTTTAACAATAAAGTAGCAACTTTTACTTCTTTTGGATTTAGCTTTTCCAGTTGCTGCATTATATTTTCTATGGTTATTCCGGTATCTACAATATCTTCAAGAACTACAACAGTTCTTCCTTCAATATCCTCGTTTAATCCGATTAACTGTTTTACTTTTCCTGTAGTTTTATCACCATGATATGATGCTAATTTTACAAAAGAAATTTCAGACTCTACCAAACTTATTCTTTTAAATAATTCAGCGGCAAACATAAATGACCCATTCAGAATACATAAAAAAAGAGGATCTTTACCATCAAGATCTGAATTCATTTTATCAGCCATATTTTCCACTACCGAGCGAAGTTTTTCATACGGGATATATAATTCAAAAGTTTTATCGAGGATTTTGACTTGCTCCATTATTTAAAATTTGATTTTTGAATGTGTTAAAATTGCAGTAATTTCGTCGTGCAAAATAAAGGCACAAAAATAAGGAAACAATTCGATTTACTAAAAATTAAAAATACAAAAGATGAGTCCAAAGGTAAGTATTATTATGGGTAGCACTTCTGATTTAGGTGTTATGGAAAAGGCTGCGAAATTATTTGACGAGTTTGAAATACCGTTTGAGATCAATGCACTTTCGGCACACAGAACACCAGATGAAGTTGAAAAATTTGCAAAAGGTGCAAAGGACAGAGGAATTAAAGTAATTATTGCCGGTGCAGGAATGGCAGCTCATTTACCCGGTGTAATAGCAGCAATGACTCCACTACCGGTAATTGGGGTTCCGATTAATGCCAGTCTTGCAGGTTTCGATTCAATTTTGGCAATTCTTCAAATGCCTCCGGGAATTCCGGTTGCAACGGTCGCAGTAAACGGTTCATTAAATGCAGCAATTCTTGCAGTTCAAATGATGGCCACAGGAGATAACGAAATGATGCAAAAACTGGTTGAATACAAAAAAAACCTCAAACAAAAAATAGTAAAAGCAAACCAGGATTTGACTGAAGTGAAATATAAATTCAAAACGAATTAACATCATAAAAAATATTTCGTAAATTAGAAGAGGTGTATATGAATGATACACCTCTTTTATTTTACAAATGAGACCCTTTTTAACAGGCATACTAACCTTACTTTTTTTTGTCAACCTCGAAGCAGTCGAAAACTATCCTTCAGGCGCACGGTCGCGTGCTTTATCCAATGCTTTTGTTTCAGTTTCAGATACCTGGAGTACCTTTCATAACCAGGCAGGAATCGCAAATCTTTCCGCATTTTCTGCCGGATTTTACTATGAGTCGAGATTTATGATAGATGAACTGTCACTGGCTTCTGCTTCTATAGTTATCCCGATTAAAGCAGGAAGATTTGGTCTTTCTTTTTATCAATTTGGCTCGGGAACTTTTAAACAACACAAAGCAGGATTGGCATTCGCTAAAAAACTTTCCGGAAAAATAAATGCCGGAGTACAACTCGACTACTTTTCACAACGATTTCCCGAAAACGATAATGCAGCCGGATTTATAAGCTTTGAAGCCGGACTTATTTATTCCGCCAGCAATGAGCTGGAATTTGGGGCTCATTTTTTTAATCCCATAAAAGCAGGTTTTGAAACACTGGAAGGAAAACAGGAGATGCCAATGTCTTTTCGATTCGGATGCCACTATAAATTTCCTGAAATGATAAACCTGATTTTCGAAGCTGACAAAACCGGGGATCACCCCTTTATGTTTAAATCAGGCCTGGAATTTTCACCGGCCGAATATTTGATTCTGCGACTTGGAATTTCGGGGAAACCAGTGAATTATACTGCCGGTATCGGAATTAAAACAGGCAAAATAACAACAGATATTGCATTTGCTTATCATGGAAATCTTGGAGTTACTCCTTCTGTTTCAATTCAGTTTAATTATTAAATGAGCAGATTTGAATTCATATCGATATTAATTTTGATACTCGTTTCTATAAATGTTACGGCTCAGGAAACAGATCCTCAAAGACTAATCGAATCCATTATTGAATCTCATCTCGATAAAATTGATGCACAAACCAATGTTGCCCTGATTATTGAAGACCTTGAGGGATTTTTGGAGCAACCAGTCAATATCAATGCCACTTCAAAAACCGAACTATCGAGGCTTTACGTATTGAATGATGTTCAGATTAATAAACTTTTTGACTATCTCAATAATTATGGCCCTGCATATTCCATTTATGAATTAAACACCATTGATGGCTTTACACCTGAAATACTTCAAAAAATGGAGCCATTTATCTGGTTTGGGCCGAAAGAAGAAAACATAAAATTTGGAGAATCATTTAAAACCGGTAAAAACCAACTTTTGTTACGGACACTCGGAACCATTCAGAAAGCACGTGGATACTCGCCTGACAGCAATGGTAAAATTCCCTTTGAAGGTAACCGGTACCGCTACTATATACGATACAGATATGAAGCAAGAGAAAGATTTTCGGCTGGTTTTACAGGAGAAAAAGATCCGGGAGAATCTTTTTTCAGGGCTTCCAACAAGCAAGGATTTGACTATTATTCCGCACATATTTCGCTAAAAATTAACTCCACAATCGAGAATATCACTGTAGGTGATTTTCTTGTTCGGGCAGGTCAGGGACTTATACTATGGCAGGGATATACTTCAGGCAAATCCGAAAATATTCTGGCAATCTCAAAAACCAATCAGGGAATTCGTCCATCCACAGCAGTCGATGAAAATCTGTTTTTCAGAGGAGCCGCCACTACTTTGAATTTTGGGAAAGCCAGGTTGAGTATATTCTATTCCCAAAAAAAAGATGATGGTAATCTTGTTGAAACAGACTCAACGGGGATAATAATTACAAGTCTTCAAACCTCCGGTTATCATCGCACAAAAAACGAAATAGCTGATAAAAATTCTGTGCGAAATACAAACTTTGGAGCTACCTTCTCCTTGTATATGAGAAACCTAAAAATTGGGACAACTTTTTTAAAGCAGCAATTTGAGTTTCCTTTGATTCCGGCAAACAGACTTTACAATCTTTACCAATTTAACGGCAATGCTAATATTAATGCCGGAATAGATTATAGTTTTAATCGTGGAATAATCCAGCTTTTTGGCGAGGCAGCCATCTCCAAATCCAAGGGGAAAGCTTTGATACAAGGTGCAATTTTACACTTGAATGACCAGCTCAGTTTTTCGATGCTGTTCCGGCATTTTGACAAAAACTACCATGCACTTTGGGCAAACACTTTTGCTGAAGGCAGTAAAATTAATAATGAATCCGGACTTTATTTTGGCACCAAAATATTGCCTGTAAAATTCGTAACTCTTTCAGCATATTCCGATTTTTATCGTTCACAGTGGATTGATTATTCAAAAGCAGCACCGTCAAGCGGATGGGATATTTTGGTTCAGGCAGATGTAGCTCCAACAAATAAAACCGGATTCTACATCAGGTTTAAAAACGAAGAGAAGCAGGCAAAAATTATTCAGGAAGAAAGATATGTTAATGTACCGGTAAGAAACCAAAAAATCAGAGTTCATTTTAATCAGCAACTAAATGAAAAAATAAAATTGAAAACCAGATTTGAACATGTTCAATATAAGGGGAAAGAAAAGGAAAACGGTTTTCTTGTTTTTCAGGATCTTCAATATTCGTCAACCCTTATACCTTTAAATCTTACAGCCAGAATCGCATGGTTTAAGACAGATGGGTATTATTCACGAATTTATGCTTACGAAAACGACCTTTTATATACTTTCTCAATACCTTCTTTTTTTGGCACAGGATTTAGAACCTATCTAAATCTGAATTTCAAAATTTCCAAAAAAATTGATTTCTGGTTTAAAATTGCAAACACGTCATGGACCGACCGTGAATTAATAAGTTCAGGCTACAACGAGATTCAGGGAAATAACAAAACAGAGTTAAAATTCCAGTTTAGGTTGAAATTTTGATTTTGAATTCATTACTTTGCCAAGTTTAACAGAATATTGAGCATGTCAAATATATCACAACTTGATTTTGAGGATATCCGCCCATACACCGATGATGAAGTAAAATCGAAAATTGCCGAAATGCTAAAAGACCCGGTATTTGACGAGGTACTTTCACATGTTTTCAAATTCAGGCCTGTTGTTGAAATGGTGAAATTGCAACTGCGTATGATACGTACAGTAAAACAGTTGCAGGGTACATTTATTTACGATCTCTTACGAAATGTTATTAATAAATCATCGGATGGACTTTCTGTTACCGGTCTTGAAAATCTTGAAAAAGACAAACCTTATTTGTTTATTTCAAACCACAGGGACATAGTTCTGGATGCCGCACTTTTAAATTATCTCATTTTTCAGAATGGCATGAATACAGCATTGGTTGCCATAGGGAATAACCTTTTGCTTTATAATTGGATCGAACATGCAGTAAAACTGAATGGTTCATTTGTGATAAAACGAGATCTTCCTCCGCGTGAATTACTCACTGCTTCGCAAAAGGTTTCACATTTTATCCGGAAATCTATTCTTGAAGACAAACTTTCAGTATGGATTGCCCAGCGCGAAGGACGTACAAAAGATGGCTCGGATAAAACACAGGAAGCTGTTTTGAAAATGTTAAACATGAGTAAAACAAGCAGTATTTCGCAGGGATACAGGGAGCTTAACATTGTCCCGGTTGCCATATCTTATGAAATTGAACCTTGTGGATTGGCA
>ENA-ORCQ01000277-ORCQ01000277.1-marine-metagenome-genome-assembly--contig:-NODE-277-length-16171-cov-4.072822_pt1 | contig 16171 bp, 13 predicted proteins | sample MGYA00237780_ERZ508510 | MGnify/ENA primary metagenome ERZ508510 (study PRJEB26181, sample SAMN06268981) | marine metagenome | isolation source: Tt an E2 anaerobic enrichment on eucalyptus from sediment...
ATTACGAGTGAGAAACTAAGTACTTTTGCCGCATTGGCTTATCTGAAATATTCAAAAGAGAAATTTATGGTTATGGCAAAATCAATGTATGGCCAGAATGTTTGCGAAAGTCTGTTGCCAAGTGGATATGCAGTAGCCTCTCGTAACCCTGAGACAGGTGCCGAAACTTATACGCCTTTAAACCATATTTACAACTGGATAAATCTGACCTACGGAAAAGCTTGGAAAGTAGGATTTTATGCAGGATATTTGACTAACTTGGGAACCAGTGAAAATCCAATCGGGCCATTTTACGGTATGCCCTATTCCTCAGAAATCGGATATATATACAAGCTTTCACCACAAATCATCTACACTTATAAAAATTTTATGTTTGGTGCAGAACTTAGCTGGACAACTGCCGGATATGGAACAATTGATATACAGAACAAAGCGAAAGTAATTGATACGGAAGGAGTAACAAATTTCAGAAATATGATTTCCATAGCCTATAAATTCTAATCCTTATTTTAACTTTGTTGAAGCTGTACAGTCGGATACAAAATATTAAAATGAATTATCATGGCTTTTGAAATTTCAATTTTTCTTAAAAATAAAATTACCCATTTAGAGGAGATCACAGGCGTTCTAAAAAACAACGAAGTAAATATCCGTTCCTTAATGCTCACCAATATCAATCATGGCTGGGGTGTTGTAAATTTGCTCGTTGATGCACCGGAGAAAGCATATAAAGTTTTATCAGAGGCTGGCAATTCAGTAGTAATGCGTGAAGTTATTGCGCTTGAAATGAAAAACGAAACAGGAGGCCTGGATGAATTGCTATTGAAAATTTCCCGAGCAGGAATTCATATTGAAAGTGCATATAGCCGTTTAATTTCAGATAACAAGACTGCAATTCTTATCATTGAAGTTCCTGATGTGATTGAGGCATCGAAAAGATTGAAACAAAAAAACATTAAAATTATCAAAGACAGTTTGGTATATGGCAATTAGTTATTACTGTTACACAAATCCCCAAACATAAAAATGCAGTTTTTTACATACATATTTACCATAAAATTAAACAGTGTTGCGATTTTTGCTGAAAAGGCCTAACTAATTATAGAATTAGTATATTTGAATCCACAAAAAACAAAACCGAATGAAGCGAATTGCCGTACAGGGAATAGCTGGATCTTTTCATGAAGATGCTGCATTAAAATATTTTAATGAAGAAGTTGAGATTGTTGAATGCAAAACATTTACAAGCATTTGTGAATTAATTGATAAGGACAATGTTGATTATGCGGTAATGGCAATAGAAAACTCAATAGCCGGCAGCCTTCTGAAAAATTACCAGTTGATAAGAGACTACCACCTGAGAATCATCGGAGAAATATATCTCCATATCCAAATGAATTTGTTGGTTTGCCCGGGAGTAAAACCAAAAAATATTAAACATATTTATTCTCATCCAATTGCATTGCAACAATGTATCGAATATATCGAAAAGTACTATCCAAAAGCTGAATTGCATGAATCTCTGGATACTGCAGGTTCTGCAAAATTAATTGCTGAAAAAAAACTTGAAAATGCCGCTGCTATTGGTAATTTGAGATCTGCAGAATTGTATGGACTTGATATATTGGAAACAGGAATTGAATCTAACAAAAGAAATTACACCCGGTTTTTAGTTCTTTCCAAACATGGTAATCCTACTGAGAAAAGCAATAAAGCATCGGTATGTTTTGAAGTTGGACATTTTTATGGTGCTTTGGCCAAAGTGTTAAATACCTTTGCCGAGAATGAAATAAACCTGATGAAAATTCAGTCTGTTCCGATTTTAGGAAAACCAAAAGAATATACAATTCATGTGGATATAGAGTGGGATAATACTGAAAACTATGATAAGGCAATTCATCAGGTATTAAAAAGTGCAACGAGTTTATCAATTTTGGGTGAATATAAAAGAGCTGAATTAACCGTACAGAATCAATAATAAAAATCAATAGATATGAGCAAAATAGCAATATTTTATGGGCCCGTAGGCGGAGCAGTAAATCGGGTTGCAGAAAAGGTGAAAAATGCCATTGGTGAAGATAAAGTGGAAATGGTAGCTGTAAAAGATGCAAGCGTAGCAGATCTGGAAAAATACGATAAAATAATTTTTGGAATGTCAACGGTTGGCAAAGACTCATGGGATTCGCAATACGACAACGTGGATTGGGCAAAATTTCTGCCTGAAATCGGTAAAACAAATTACAAAGGAAAAGCCGTGGCAATATTCGGACTGGGAGACCATGTAACCTATGCTTCAACATTTGTAGACCATATTGCTGTTTTAGCAAAAGAATTGCAGGAAAAAGGTGCTGAATTGTTGGGTAAGGTTCCTGCCGATAATTATGAATATGACGAATCTGAAGCTGTTGTTGATGGACAATTTTTGGGTTTACCAATTGATGAAGACTTTGAACCTGAGTTAACTGACGAAAGGGTAGAGGCCTGGGTAAAACAATTAAAACCCGATTTTGGTTTTTAAACTCAATACCTGATATTAATTTTTCATCTCATTTTTAATGTGCCGGTAAAACATTAATAATGAGATGATTTATTTTAGTATTTGAATCAAATTTTGAACTTTGAGGCATGAACAACTCTCCATTAAATAAATCGGTAGTAGATGAAAAAATAGCACAGCTTCGTATACCCGATGTAGGTAAAGCATCTATTCGGGAAATAGTGGCTTTGGTGAATTTGGTTGAAGAAGAAACCGGAATTAAATATATACGCATGGAAATGGGTGTGCCGGGTTTACCACCTTCTCAAATTGGCGTGAATGCCGAAATTGAAGCACTGAAAAAAGGAGTTGCTGCAATTTATCCAATGATGGACGGAATTAAACCATTAAAAGAAGAAGCTTCAAAATTCATTAAAAACTTTTTGGATATTGATTTGGCTCCTCAGGGATGTATTGCAACCGTAGGTTCAATGCAGGGAACATTTGCCGCATTTATGGCTGCAGGAAATACAAACAAGAAAAAAGATACAACTCTTTTTATCGATCCCGGATTTCCGGTTCAGAAACAACAAATGATGGTTTTAGGTCAGAAATACAAAACATTTGATGTTTTTAATTTCAGAGGGAAAAAGTTACATGCAAAACTTGAGGAAATACTTTCCCAGGGAAATATTAATTCAATTGTTTACTCAAATCCCAATAACCCGGCCTGGATTTGTTTTAACAACGATGAATTAAAAATAATAGGAGAACTGGCCAACAAGTATGATGTCATTGTAATGGAAGATCTGGCCTATTTCGGAATGGATTTCAGGAAGGATTTGTCAAAGCCCGGAAAACCTCCTTATCAGCCATCAGTTGCCAAATACACAGATAATTATATATTGTTTATTTCAAGTTCAAAAATCTTTTCGTATGCAGGGCAACGGTGTGGTATTATGGCAATTTCAGATAAACTATACCGCCGCGATTACCCCGATTTACAGGAAAGATTTAAGGGAACTGATTTTGGTTCGACCATTACCTTGCGAATTCTCTACTCTGTTTCATCCGGCACGTCACACTCCGCACAATGGGCACTTGCTGCCATGCTAAAAGAAGCAAACGAAGGAAACTTTAATTTTTTGGAAGAGGTAGAAGAGTATGGTAAAAAAGCGACTGTAATGAAATCCTTGTTTCTGAAAAACGGTTTTGATATTGTTTACAAAAAAGATATTGATGTTCCAATTGCAGATGGCTTTTATTTTACCGTTTCATATCCCGGAATGACGGGAAATCAACTTGTCGAGAATTTACTGTATTATGGTATAAGCGCTATTGCGCTTGACAACACAGGAAGTGAAGAAGAAGGAATAAGAGCCTGTGTGTCTTTTGTAAAACGCGAACAATTTGGGGAAATGGAAGATAGATTGAGATTGTTTAATGAGAATTTTTCTTAGAAACTGTTTGAATTTATAATTTTTAAACAGTCTCTTAATCTTTAAAATATAAATGGATAAAAACAAGGTAATATCACGATACAAACTAACCCTCGATGTTATTGATTCACTCCATCTGAAAAATAAACCGGTGCTTTTAAAAAAGGGTGAATCATTTATCGATTATGGTGAAAAAACCAAACGAATTGGGATTTTACTTGATGGATTGCTTTATGCTACTTATATATCGGACAGCGGAACTGAATGGGTCTCAAGGTTTTTTTTCCCTCCCAATAACTTTATCGTAAGTAACCATGAAGGATTTTATTTAGGTAAAAACTCTACTGAATGTATTCGTGCTTATGAAGATTCAAAATTGATTTATATTGATAAAGAGGAGTTTAAAAAACTTTTGGACAATAACAGACAGTTTGAAAGAACAGTAAGGGTTTTGGCTGAAGAAAGTTATATTCAATCTATGACAAGGGTTCACTCCTTTCAATCAATGAATGCTGAAAAACGGATTAGAAAATTCTTTACAGATAATCCTGAACTGGGAAAGAAACTTCAGCGTCAACATATTGCGTCATATCTTGGAATTCATCGAAATATACTTACACGATTCCTTTATAAAATCTAAAAATTCAACAAAAGATCTTCCCAAACCAAATATGTCTTTTTTCAAAAGATGTTATACATCATATTCTTTACATAAAATATGAAATAGCAACTTAAGTTGCATTTTATTATTTCTGGAAAAATAGTTTTGCATAAACAAAATCAAACAATAACTATTTCGGACGTTTATGCATAAATCTATAAGCAAAAAGGCATTTTATTTTAAAGATTTACAGCATTCAAAATTTTTTTCCCGGAACCTGATTTTTATAATATTTTTTAAGTTTTTAGGTAGCTAAATTTAAGGTAAAATAAGAAATATAATGGCAAAAGTTATAGGAGCAGTAGTTGTTGACAAAGAAGGATGTAAAGGCTGTAATTTATGTGTCGAAGCCTGTCCGCACGATGTGTTAAATTTGAACAAAGAAGTCAATAGTCGCGGTTATCACTATTCTTATATGGAGAATCCTGAAAATTGTATAGGATGTGCCAATTGTGGAGTAGTATGCCCGGATACGTGTATCACAATTTATCGAATGAAAATTTGATATATTATTTAACAATAATCAGAATAAATCAATATTAAAATAGATGGCGGAAATAAGATTAATGAAAGGTAACGAAGTATTAGCCGAGGCAGCCATTCGGTGTGGTTGCGATGGTTATTTTGGTTACCCTATTACTCCACAATCTGAAGTAATGGAAACACTGATGGCACGCGAACCCTGGAACGAAACCGGAATGGTAGTTTTGCAGGCCGAAAGTGAGGTGGCAGCAATAAACATGTTATATGGAGCTGCCGGAACCGGAAAAAAATCAATGACTTCATCATCAAGTCCCGGTATTAGTTTAATGTCGGAAGGATTGTCTTATATAGCCGGTGCAGAGTTGCCATGCCTGGTGGTTAATGTGCAGCGTGGCGGACCGGGATTAGGAACAATCCAGCCTTCGCAGGCCGATTATTTTCAGGCAGTAAAAGGTGGCGGGCATGGAGATTACAAATTAATCGTTCTTGCACCTTCTTCGGTTCAGGAAATGAATGATTTTGTAGACCTTGGATTTGAACTGGCCTTTAAATACAGAAATCCGGCAATGATTTTAACGGATGGTGCACTTGGTCAGATGATGGAAAAAGTTGAACTGGCTGAATTTAAACCACGCTGGACCGAGGAAGAAATTGAAAACAAATTTGGTGTTTGGGCCAGTACGGGAAAAAAAACAAATCGTGATAGAAACGTAGTTACCTCTCTTGTAATGGATTCTGAAGAAATGGAGCAGAACAATCTTCGTTTTCAGGAGAAATACAAAAAAATGGAGGAAGAGGAAGTACGTTATGAAGCAATTCAGTGTGAAGATGCTGATTTTATTATTGTTGCTTTTGGAACTTGTTCAAGAGTATGTTTAAAATCGGTTGAATTGGCCAGGGCAAAAGGATTAAAAGTTGGTTTGTTAAGACCAATAACTCTTTTTCCGTTTCCAAATAAAATCATTAAAGAACTGGCCCGAAAATCAAAAGGATTTTTGTCGGTTGAAATGAGTGCCGGACAAATGGTTGAAGATATTAAACTTGCTGTTTATGAAGCTGGAAGCACCGTTCGCGTAAACTATTACGGAAGAATGGGTGGAATTATTCCAACACCTGAAGAGGTTGTTGATGCATTAGAAGATAAATTTTCATGGGAAATTAGTTATGGAGTTAAAAGATCTTATTAAACCGGAAAACCTGGTTTACGATAAATCAAAAGTTCAGCGTGATGTTTATATGCACTATTGCCCCGGATGTTCGCATGGCGTAGTACATAAAATTTTGTCTGAATTAATTGAAGAATTGGATATCCAGGATAAAACAATTGGCATTGCACCGGTAGGATGTGCAGTGTTTGCTTATAATTATATTGATGTTGACTGGCAGGAAGCAGCCCATGGAAGGGCTCCCGCAGTTGCGACAGGGGTAGCCAGACTAAATCCTGAAAAATTTGTATTTACTTACCAGGGAGATGGGGATTTGGCATCGATAGGTTCAGCGGAAATAATGCATGCCTGTAATCGTGGTGAAAATATTCTGGTTATTTTTATTAATAACGGAATTTATGGAATGACCGGTGGACAAATGGCTCCAACGACTCTTGAGGGTATGGTAACATCAACAACTCCTTCAGGAAGAAATACCGACTTAAACGGTTATCCAATGAAAATAACCAATCTGATTGCAGAACTTCCTGGTACATCTTATGTTACACGTCAGGCAGTTCATACTGCCGCCGCTGTGCGTAAATGTAAACGCTCTGTAAAAAAGGCCATTCAGAATGTTCTCGATAAAAAAGGAACCTCATTTGTAGAAGTTGTTTCAACATGTAATTCCGGTTGGAAAATGACTCCGGACGGAGCAAATAAATGGATGGCAGAGAACATGTTACCATATTATCCTCTTGGCGATTTAAAAGACAGTATAAAAGGCGAACCAATTTCGGAAAATTAAAAAGATTAGTACTATGACAGAAGAAATGATAATTGCTGGATTTGGTGGACAAGGTGTTCTTTCAATGGGAAAAATTCTGGCGTATTCGGGGATCATGGAAGATAAAGAAGTAACCTGGTTTCCATCATATGGCCCAGAAATGAGAGGTGGAACAGCAAATGTAACAGTTATTTTGAGCGATACAAGAATCAGTTCGCCAATTGTAAAACATTTTGATACAGCTATAATTCTTAACCAGCAAAGTTTAGATAAGTTTCAGGATTCAGTAAAACCTGGCGGTACTTTATTATATGATCCAAATGGTATTATTCACCCACCTGAAAGAACAGATATTAATATTTACAAAGTTGATGCTACAGTTACCGCTGTCGAAATGGGAAATCCAAAAGTTTTTAATATGATAGTTTTTGGTAGCTATTTAAAGGTTCGTCCTATTTTAACGCTCGATAATGTTGAAAAAGGTCTTGAAAAATCTTTGCCTGTAAGATATCACAAACTAATTCCATTAAACATTCAGGCCATAAAAAAGGGACAGGAAATTGTTGAAAGTGTACTTGAGGTTTAAAAGGCAGAATGGTGGTTAAAAGAGATTTCAGGAATTAACCACATGTAAAAACCAAATTATTATATAGGAGATACCGTGAATAGTTCACGGTATTTTTTTTACTGTAATCGGATTGCGGTACCCTATACTATTTCTTCAATAAAAAAGGCATCTCATAGAGATGCCTTTTGCAAATGTTTTATATGTAATTAATTATTTTTTTCCAAATTTAGAGTCTTAAGCAGTTGGTGGAGTATACATTTCATCATTGCAACTTATCCATTCAGAGTATCAGCCAGTTTTATCAGTTTTACAAATGTGGAAGGCTTGTAAGAAACAGTATAACAGCACCCCTCAAACCAGACAATATATATTTTAATTAGTAAGTATTTTTACAATCCTTTCTCCACAAAACCTCTAAACTCGTCATTATTAAATGTTACACCAAACTCATGCTCTGTTCCATCCGGTTCAATAATTACATGATAAGGTATACTGTTGGTTTGGTACTTTGAAATTTGTAAATCAAGATTCTTTTTTCCTAAAGTTTTTTTCACTTTACCGTCTACTTCCGAAGTAAACCATTCGCTTTCATTAAGCTTTGTTCTATCATCGGTATACAAGCCAACAACTACATATTCCTCCCTTAATAATCTTAATGTTTCCGGATCTTCCCAAACCGTATTTTCCATTTTCTTACAATTAGAACAGGCATGACCTTTAAAAACAATAAATAATGGCTTTCCCTGCTCTTTTGCACATGCCAATCCTTGTTCATAATCAAAATATCCTGATAATCCTTTTGGTAGATGTAAATCTGCATATTTTGGTGTTCCGCATAATTCAGCTTGCTCTGCATTAACAGCATTGGCTGTAGTATTACCAAGCGTGTAAGACTTTATTGTTTCAGGTGGAATTAATCCCGAAACGGTTTTAAGAGGTGCACCCAATAAGCCTGTAAACAGGTATACAACAAAGCTAAATGTAACAATGGCAAGGAATAACCTTCCTACTCCAACATATGGCAAATCGCTATCGTGTGAAAATTTGATTTTACCAAGGAAATACATACCCATTAAGAAGAATATTGTTATCCAGATGGCCAGATATATTTCACGATTTAAAATTCCAAAGCCGTAAACCTGGTCAATATTGCTTAAGAATTTAAGTCCAAAGGCCAACAAAATAAATGCAAATACCACCTTGATTGCATTTAACCAACCTCCTGATTTTGGTAATTTGCTCATTGCCGATGGGAAAATTGCCAGTAGTGTAAAGGGTGTAGCAAAGGCCAATCCAAAAAAGAACATTCCAATTAATGGTCTCATACCTCCATCCTGAACAGCTTCAACAATTAATGCTCCGATAAATGGGCCTGTACATGAAAACGACACGATAACCGTGGTAAGTGCCATAAAAAACGCACCAACCAAACCTCCTTTATCTGCTTGTGAATCGGTTTTATTAACCAAACTGTTTGGTAAAACAATTTCAAAAGCGCCAAAAAACGATATGGCAAAAATCAAAAACAAAATGAAAAACAGTAAGTTTGGTACCCAGTGCGTGCTTAAAAGGCTACCCACATTTGGCCCAAATATCCCTACCGAAAATAAGGCTCCAAGAAGTGTGAAAATGGCCACGATTGATAGCCCAAAGAATACCCCGTTTTTTATTGCTTTTCCACGATTTTCGCTTCCTCGCATAAAAAAAGATACTGTCATTGGTATCATCGGAAATACGCAAGGAGTGAGAATTGCAGCCAAACCTGCAAGTGCAGAAATTAAAATAAACAACCACAAGTTTTCTCCTTGTCCTTTTGAAACAGGCTCAGTTTCATCATCCGAAACCGGAGCTAATTTTTCCTGATTGAAGTCAAATGAAAATTCAACCTCTTCAGGTGGAGTGCAGGTTTCGTCGTTACAACTCATAAACTCAACAAATCCACTTATTTTACCCGCACCTTTAACCTTAACTTTCTGTGTAAAAGTTACCTCATTTGAAAACCATTTTAAATCCATTTGAAAAGAAGGATCAAATACCTCGTCAGCTTTTTTGCTTGGTATTATTTCTCCATCCAATTCAACATTTTCTAAATTTTCAAAATTGAAAGAGGTTTTAATTGGGCCTCCCTCAGGAAGATCCGTTGAATATAAGTGCCAGCCTTTATCTATCGTAGCTGTCATTTTTAACTCAAATTCTGTATCCGAGATTTTTGATTGTTCAAATGTCCATTTTACAGGTGAAACTATTTGAGCGCTTAATAGATAATTTACCAATAGGAATATTAGTAGTAAACCTGATTTTCTCATTTTTTGAAATATCTTTTTATTTTAAACATTATTTTTCTTTTGCCAATAAACTCTGCTTTAAGTGGCTAATAAAACAAATTGCAAAAATATAAGTTTTACATTAATCAACCATGACATATATTAGAAACATATGGTTGTTTAAAAATATTTAAATATTTAGATATGTAATTTTAAATAAAACTTCTTCTATTTTCCATTTAACATTGTTGAAAAATTAAAACAAATTTGCATAAAAACCACCAGAGACGAACATCAAATGATAATTCGCATTGCAATCAATGCTAACTGTCGAAAAAAATTTGAAACCTTACTTTTATTTCCAATTACCTTAATAAATTGTTTAAAAGTCTTTCGCAAAAACGTTAGAAAAATAAAAAAATCCATCCCTAATTTTAGGAATGGATCTTAATATTGCGGAGTTTGATTTAAACCATTCTAATTTGATTTTCAATAGTAATCTTTTCGCAATACCTGCATTTTAATTCGATAGGTTCTGAATTAACTACTTTAAAACATGTATTAACATATTCGTTATTGGTAATACATTTTGGATTGAAGCATTTAACAATACCTAAAATTGTTTTTGGAATTTCAACAACCTTCTTTTCAACTACTACATAATCTCGAATTATATTAAGCTTTGCATGAGGAGCGATTAGGGCAATTTTGTTGATTTCATCGTTTTCAAAGAATTTATTTGAAACTTTGATAATTGCTTTTGCTCCAAGTTTTCCACTTTCCAGGTTGGTGCCGAACGTAATCTGATTTTCGATTTTATCTAAACCTAAAATAGTTATTACCTTAAAAAGACTTTTTGCCGGAATGTGATCTATAACAGTACCTTCTTTAATGGCACTTACTTTTAATTTTAGTTTTTTCTTTTGATCGTTAGCCATGTCAGTTTTATTTTAGGTTCATGATGTGTGAGATTATAGCCTGGCGGGTATAAATTCCGTTTAAGGCCTGTGTAAAATAATATGCCTTATCATTTGCATCCACATCTGTTGATATTTCGTTTACTCTTGGAAGTGGATGTAATATTCGAACATTAGGTTTGGTATTTTCAAGCATTTCGTTTTTCAATATATAAACGTCTTTAACCTTTTCGTATTCAATTGGATCTGAAAATCTTTCTTTCTGAACACGTGTCATATAAATGATATCTGCTTCACTGATGATATCGGTAAACAGTTCATGTTCAAAATACTTCATCCCTTTCTGTTCCAAATGTAGTTTATATGCTTTTGGCATTTGTAAAATTGAAGGTGCAATAAAATTGAATATCGGATTTTCAAATTCGGACATTGCTTGTAACAAGGAGTGAACTGTCCTTCCGTACTTTAAATCACCGACCATAAAAATGTTCAGGTTATCTAATCTACCCTGTGTTTTCAAAATAGAATACAAATCCAGTAAGGTTTGAGTAGGATGCTGGTTGGCACCATCGCCTGCATTAATTACAGGAACATCCGACACTTCAGCAGCATAGCGTGCTGCTCCTTCAAGTGGATGACGCATTACAATAATATCGGCATAATTACTGACCATCTTGATGGTGTCATGTAAAGTTTCTCCTTTGGTAGCACTTGAACTGTCGGGATCTGCAAATCCCACTATACGGCCACCCAAACGACTAATAGCTGTTTCAAAACTTAGCCTTGTTCGGGTAGAAGGTTCAAAAAAAAGGGAAGCAACTACTTTCCCCTTTAACAAATCCTGGTTTGGATTCTCTTCAAACTCTTTCGCGAGTTCCATAATTTTAAGATATTCTTCTTTTGAGAAATCTGTAATTGAAATTAAATCCTTCTTCATATTGTTTATTTTATTATCTGAGTACCTATCAAAAAAAAGCCAACATCAATAAAATTAAATGTTGGCTTTCAACTCAATGAAATATTTGCTTTTCGATTTGTAATTTCTAAATGAAACAACTTTTCTGTTTTAATTTTCTGAAATACTATTTCTGAAAAACAGGAAATAGCATTTCTTTTGTTTCTTAAGTTAATCATGCCTCAAAGGTAAAAGGCTTTATAAATTCCACACCAATACTGCTCTTGTTTTTTTTATCATTTTATCAACATTTTTAATTTTTTGGATGCTCAAAATCAAATACATGACAGTTGTCATGAAAATTACACCATGGTAATAAAACCCTTTAAAATTATTCAATTTATAATTTTGAAAAAGAACTAAATCCCTATTTCAAATTCGTCTTTCTTCTTATCTCTTCTTCAATTTTCCAGTTGTTAAGCTGCACCTGAATTGATTTATATAAATTGTCATAATAAGTCGCAAGCCCTTCATTGTTTTGTTTTTTATATAACCTCGACAAAGCTACAACAGAAGGAAGGTGCATTTCGTTAATATTCAAACATTGCTTGTATTGTTCAATAGCCTCATCATAAAAACCAAGATCGGACAGTTTATTTCCCTGTGCAAAAAACGTTTCTAGATCGCTTATGTTTGATGGGATTTTAAGCTTAAACAATTCTTCTGATTTTATGTACACAACACTGCATGGAAGGGCGTTAGCCACTTCTTCAGCCACTGAGCCCATAAAAATACGTTGAAGTCCTGATTTCCCGCTACTGCCAATAAACAGAATTGCCGCCTTTTTTGCATAATCTACAATTTCTTTATGCGGATCTCCTGCAAGCAGGACCGGCTCATAATTTACGTCCAGAAAATTAAAACCTTTCAGAAATTCTTTAAATTCACTTTTATATGCTTCATAGTTTTGGTTATTTTCTTCTCCCGCATTAAATCCCAATCTTACCAACCTTCGTGAAGCAACCTCAATGGGTTCGAAAACAGAAATAACTTCAAGACGGGCATTTGTTTTTTTTGCATGTAAAATTGCATCTTTTAAAGCTATTGCAGAAGGTTCTGAAAAATCTACCGAACAAACAACCAGGTTTTTGTTTTTTGGCTTGCTATCTGAAAGTATTAAAACCGGTTTTTTTGAAAACCGAATTACCTTGTGAGCATTTAAACCCAGTTTATCTTTATCATCATTATCAACATCTCCGGTATTAATTATTATAGAATTCACATTTTCTTTTATAGAAATATCAATTATTGAATCAACAGCATTGCCAAAAACTATTTTTGTTGTTATTTCATTATCGTTATACTCAAGGAGTTTGGCTTTAATTTCTTCCAACTCATTTTTTACAGTTTTTTGAACTTTGTCCTTGAATGAGCTGTTTTCCAGTTCTTTTGGTAAAACATGTAATATTATCATGCTGTTACCAAATTCTTTGTTTCTTTTGCCAATTATTTTAATTGTAGGATTAACATCTTTTTCCAGATCGACAGCCCATAAAACTTTTTCGAAAATATTCATATTTATCAATTTTTAGTATTTTATTCTATAAGTGAAAAATACGAGTAAAAACCCTAACCATATTTGTATTTTTATAAACCAACGATTTCATTTTATGTTTAGCATAAATTTATAATCAGTTTAAAAATATTTAACAGGTTAAAGAAAAGATTCAGAATCGCACCTGTTATAAATAAGATTTGGTATAGAAAAACTCATGTATTGTTATACATCCTAGGAAAATAGGCAGAATGTGGATGCCGGTTTTTAAACAATGTGTAACATTTCTTTCGAGAAGTATATTATCTTGCCAAAGAGTTTTATTTTGTAGCTTTTAACAATAGATCCAATTAAAGAATATTAATAATTCATTTTTACAGGATTATTATTGAATAATATGAATTTTGAAACGCTAAAATCTCAGCTGGAAGGTGACTTATATTTTGATAATGTACAAAGGGTGTTGTATTCTACCGATGCTTCCCAATACAAAGAACTTCCCATAGCAGTAACAAAACCTAAAAACAAAGAGGACATTAAAAAAATAATTGCCTTTGCCCGTAAAAATGGAACTTCAATTATTCCGCGGGGTGCAGGAACGTCCTTGGCCGGACAAGTGGTAGGTTCTGGTATTGTAGTAGATATTTCGAAATATATGAACCAAATACTCGAGTTCAATAAAGAAGAAAACTATGTTGTGGTGGAGCCAGGAGTTGTATTGGCAGAACTTAATCAGTTTTTGGCAAAACACGGTATGCAGTTCGGACCCGAAACGTCAACGGCTAACCGATGTGTAATCGGTGGAATGCTGGGAAATAATTCGTGTGGATTACATTCGCTTGTTTATGGCAGTGTGCGCGAGCATGTTAAAGAAGTTGATGTTATTTTATCTGACGGAAGTGAGGCAGTTTTTAAACCATTAAGCGAGAAGGAGTTTAAAGGAAAACTGGAAGAAAGTTCGAATGGTTTAGAGAAAGCAATTTATAAGAATATTTATGAAATGCTTTTGGACGGTAAAAACCAGAAAGACATTAAGAACAACTTTCCGGAACCGGAGTTGACACGGCGTAATATGGGGTATGCCATTGATGTATTAATGAATTCGGAAATATATACTAAAGGTGGAGAAGCATTTAACTTCTGCAAGTTATTGGCAGGTTCGGAAGGAACACTGGCTTTTTCGCATCGAATAAAATTGAATGTTATTCCGTTACCTCCCGAACATAAGGGTTTGGTTTGTGCTCATTTTGAAAACCTGGAAGAAGCCCTGCTGGGAAATCTAATAGCCCTGAAATATAAACCAACAGCTATTGAATTGATGGACAATCCGGTTATGCAGGCTGCCAAAAAAAATATTGAGCAAGCCAAAAACCGGTTTTTTGTAAAAGGAGATCCGGGTGCAATGCTGATGATAGAAATTTCTTTTGAGACAGAAAAGGAACTTAATGAAACAGCGTTGAACCTGGAAAAAGAAATGCGTAAAGCCAATCTTGGGTATCACTTTCCTTTGGTTACTGGCGCTGATAAAATAAAACGTGTCTGGGCTTTACGAACAGCCGGGTTGGGTTTGTTAGCCAATATCCCTGGAGATAGAAAAGGGGTTCCGGGAATTGAGGATACTGCCGTTCATCCCAAATATTTGCCCGATTATGTTGCTGATATTAAAAAGGTTTTGTCAAATCTTGGCCTCGAAAGTATTTTTTATGCACACATTGCAACAGGCGAGATTCATTTTCGGCCACTAATAAATTTCAAAGATCCAAAGGATGTTGAAATATTTGATTCATTGATGAATGAAACTGCAAAACTCGTTAAAAAATACCGGGGTTCAATGAGTGGTGAACATGGCGATGGCAGGGTGCGTGGAAAGTTTATTCCATTTATGTTGGGGGATAATTGTTATAAGCTAATAAAATCAGTAAAAGAGACCTGGGATCCGGATAATATTTTTAATCCCGGTAAAATTATTGATACACCTCCGATAACCGAAAATTTAAGAGTTATTCCGGGAAAAGCTGTTCCTGAACCGGATACAGTTTTCGATTTTTCAAATAACGGAGGATTTTTTAGAAGTATTGAAAAATGTAATGGAACAGGTGATTGTCGCAAAAGTGAAATTATCGGAGGAACACTTTGTCCGACATTTATGGCAACACGCGATGAAGACAAGTCTACCCGCGGAAGAGCTAATATTCTTAGAGAATTCCTATATTACAGCAACAAAGAAAAGTTATTCGACCATAAAGAAATCTACGATATTCTGAGTCTTTGTATTTCGTGCAAGGCATGCAAAAGCGAATGCCCCTCGAATGTAGATATGGCAAAATTAAAAGCAGAATTCCTGCAGAATTATTACGACATTCATGGAATTTCTTTACGTTCTAAACTTATTGCTTACTTACCAAGGTTAAATAAACTGGCAATGGTTTTCAGGCCAATTTCAAACGTTATAATGAATAGTTCTTTGGTAAAAAATGTAGTTGGGTTTTCAGTTAAAAGAAACATACCTGCACTTTCAAAAATAACATTACAGCGCTGGACAATCAATGGAATCCCTAAACCGGAATTTCAAAGTAAAGGGATAGTTTATCTTTTTAATGATGAATTTACCAATTACAATGAAAGTGATATCGGAATTAAAGCCATTTTACTTTTGACTAAGCTGGGTTATGAGGTTAAAATTCCACATACCCGGGAAAGTGGTCGTACTTTTCTCTCCAAGGGATTGGTAAAAACATCAAAAAAAATAGCCACAGAAAATGTGAATCTGCTTAAAGATATTATTTCGGAAGAATCACCCCTGGTGGGTATCGAACCTTCAGCCATATTGGCTTTTCGTGATGAATATCCTGAATTAGTAGACAAAGATTTACAGGGAACAGCTTCAAATCTGGCTGCTAACTCGTTTCTTTTTGAAGAGTTTATATCTTCAGAGATTAGATCGGAAGAGCGTCGTGTAGGGAAAGAGTGTAGATCTCGGT
>ENA-ORCQ01000280-ORCQ01000280.1-marine-metagenome-genome-assembly--contig:-NODE-280-length-16097-cov-3.725968_pt1 | contig 16097 bp, 12 predicted proteins | sample MGYA00237780_ERZ508510 | MGnify/ENA primary metagenome ERZ508510 (study PRJEB26181, sample SAMN06268981) | marine metagenome | isolation source: Tt an E2 anaerobic enrichment on eucalyptus from sediment...
CTGTCTATTAGTTTTAACCGGTTTTTGATAGGTGCCTTTACTTCGGAAATAGCCTTCTTAATATAGTCATCGGATGAATAAGTTCTATAATTAATCTGCCGAAACCTTATAAGCCATCAAAGCATCTCCATGTCGAACATACATCACACCATTGTCAACTACCAGACGTGCCCAGTGTTCTTTTGTTCCCAGCGGCACTGAAAACTTACTGACAATATCAAAACTATCAGGTGATGCATTAACCAGGGCAACTTCCCCATCGCGCTCAGCATAACAATAAAACATTCTATCGGCATAAATAATTGAGCCGCCTCCCAAATCTTTATTCTGAACCAATCTTTCACCGGTATTCCAGCTGATAACCTGCCAGTCTTTTTTCAAATAAGCCGAGCCGTACAAACAGGTATCAATTCGTACCAAACCTCCCATTAAATTGATAAACTTTTTATTACGCCAAACAACATCGGTACTTTTACCATCTTCTGTTAATTTTAATTGTACCAATCCCGATGTGCTGTCTCTTCCCGCACTTGAGACTACCAGTTTACTGTCAAAATAAAGGGGTGTATTCGCATGAATTTTATTACGTTGGGTTTGTTGTTCTCTCCAGTACAACTCGCCTGTATCAGCATCAATCCCTAAAATTGAACTTGCTGTCATTGCAATGATTAATCTTTGTCTGTTATGATTAACGAGGATTGGAGAGTTATAAGTTGCCGGTTCTTCAAATCCTTTTGAACTCCATATTTTTTCTCCCGAAAAACGGTTTAGGGCAACTACATTGTTTTCTTTGCTTCCGGGTACACAATACAAAACATCTCCATCAATTAATACCGATTCCGAATATCCAAATTGAATCACTGAATCCACACCTAAATCTTCCATAAAATCAACAGACCAAACCGGTTCACCATTTTCGGTATTCATACAATAAATCGCCCCCATCCCGCTTTCAATATAAATCAGGTCGTCGATAATAACCGGGGTAGATCGTGTTCCATGAAAATTCAAACTAAAATCTTTACCATAATCCTTTTCCCAAAGCAACTGCCCTTTTAAATTAAAAGTAAAAAGGGTTCCAATCGACGATACCGTATCTTTAATTCCGGTTACATAAACTTTATCGTGAGCAACTGCCACACTGCTATGTCCAAAACCTAAACCTTCAAACGACCAAAGTAATTCAGGCCCTTCTTCCGGCCACTGTTTTAAAAGATTTGTTTCGTTATAAATCCCATCGCGGTTTGGTCCTCGCCAATCGGATTTTTCAATTTTTGTTGCTTGGTTTTGACAACTTACTGAAATAAAAGCAAATAGAATAATAGAAAATAAAATGCGGAACATATCGATTTGGTTTTTAGATTGTGTGCGCTAAAATAGGAAAAATAAGTTTTACCTTCGCACAAAATTTTAAGACCATGAATGACCCTTTTGGAGAGGCTATATCAGATTATTACAATAATGGCAAAGCTCCTGCCTTAAAAGTCAAAAGTAACTATACCAGGGGTGAGCAAATAGCTACTTCTTATTTATTCAGAAAAGAAAAGGATATGCCTGTTTTGGAAAGAGTAGCTTTAAATAAATGCAAGGGAAAGGTTCTTGATGTGGGAGCTGCTGCGGGTTGCCATTCAATAATACTTCAGAAAAATGGATTTGACATTACGGCTTTGGAAAAATCAAAAAAGGCTGTTGAGGTGATGCAAAAAAGAGGAATTGGAAATGCTGTTTGTGATGACATTTATTCCTATTCCGGTAAAAAATATGATACAATTCTTTTATTAATGAACGGTGCCGGAATTGGAGAAACAATCAAAGGAATAGAAAAACTGCTGAATCATTTAAAAAACCTTCTTACAGAAAACGGACAAATATTAATGGATTCATCCGATATAAAATATTTGTTTCACGAAAAGGATGGTTCCTTTTGGGTTGATCTTGCAAACAAATCATATTACGGAGAAATGGATTATGAGGTGAGATACAAAAAATCGGTAAGCAATTTTAAATGGCTGTTTATCGATTTTGAAAAATTGCAACTAATTGCTGCAAAATGCGGTTTAAGATGTAAGCTTATTCAAAATGGAGAACATTACGATTATTTAGCAAGATTAAGTTTGAAATAACGTATCCATACTTACCGCTGATGTTCATAAGATATTAAACCAACCATGATAACATAAGATTTTATTTTGTAAATAAATGTTTGCGATGTAATCAGGTTTAACTTAACTTTATTTGCTTTAAACCATCAAATTATAAATCATGGAAATCTTAGGCTTCATTGGCACTTCAGAATTAATTCTCATTCTTCTTCTTGTTCCTGTTGTACTTATTATTCCACTTATCGCTTTGGTTGATATATTAAGAAATGAGTTTCCCGGAAACGATAAACTTATCTGGGTACTGGTAATTCTATTTCTTTGGATTATTGGTGCAATCCTGTATTTTTTTATCGGTAGAAAACAAAAAATTACAAATTCAGATTAAAGTTACATTTTCGACAAATCAGTTTGCAGAGAATAAATGGTCGTTGGCAGATTAGATTGTGCGGTTCACAGATATAATTTCGCTGATTACTGACAAAACCATAAATTGGCGTTAGATTAAATGCTGTTTAGAGCCGGAAAACTATTTTACTATGAAGTCCATAATTCTTATTTCATCAATCTTCTATTTTCTTGGGTTAAAAATAGGCCACAAAATTGATTTGTTTACTAATCATCAGAAGGTAGAAAAATTAACGGTTACAAAAGATATAGTAAAACCTGTTTCAAAACCGGTAAATTTTAGCGATGAAGTAACACTAAAAAAAGACACTATATCAAATTGCAGCAGTTCTTGCGTAATAAATAAAACTATAGTCGAAGAATCACATTTCTAATTCTACAAGGGAATTATCTTTATAAGTTAAGCAAGGGAAACCAGATTCAGACGGTTTCCCTTTTCTTTTTTTACTTATTTTTAAAATTGAACTTTTACCACTTAAAAAAGTTTAAATAAGTATATTAGACAAAAAATCTTTAGCTATGTCAAAATTTAACATGAATCGTAGAAAGTTTTTAACTGCGCTTGGAATGGGAACTGCGCATGTTATGTTTTCAAATCCCTTGTATGCGGCCTCTCCGGGCAGATTTGCGTCAAACAGTCCTGTTCAAAATGTAAAACTTGGAAAATCAGTTGTTGAGACTTCTCTACTTGGAATGGGAACCGGTGTTCATGCAGGAAACAGGAGTGCTTTTTTAACCCGACAGGAAAAGGATAAAAGTATTGCCATGATTCAACATGCCTATGAAAGGGGAATCAGAAATTTTGATACAGCGGATACTTATGGAACACATCAGATTGTTGCAGAAGCCTTGGCTAAAAAGAATAGGGAGGATTATACATTAACCTCAAAAATATGGGTTCGGGGAGGTGGAATTCCTGATAAAGACAGGCCGGATGCTGATGTTGTAGTTGAAAGATTTAGAAAAGAATTGAATACAGATTACATTGACCTGGTTCAAATTCATTGTATGGTTGATGAAAAATGGACCGAAACCCAAAAGAAACAAATGGATATTTTGGAAGACCTTAAAGCCAAAGGTATTGTTCGGGCACATGGAGTTTCTGTTCATTCTTTGGAAGCCATGGAGGATGCTGTTGGCAACCCATGGGTTGATGTTCTGCATGCCAGAATAAATCCTTACGGAATGGCAATGGACAGACCCGATCCAAAAGAAGTTATTGAAGTAATCCAGAGGCTGAATAATAGTGGAACAGGTATTATCGGCATGAAACTGGTGGGTAACGGAAAAATCAGGGATGACAGTAAAAAAATTGATGACTCTTTACGATTTGTTCTGGGATTAAAGTCTGTTGACATGGTAATTGTAGGATTTGAAAGTATAGAACAAATTGACAATTATCTGGATCGGATGGAAAATGCTTTAACAGAAATAAACAGGGGATAAATGACTCCTTCGGCCATTTTACAGATCAAAAGACTTTCATTTCCATGGATAACAAAAGATCCATTTCTGTTTTGTGTACATCATCTTGATTACTATCCTGAAGGAAATGAGAATTTAGGACCGGATGCATCGTTGTCGGGAAGAAGGATTGGCAATGATTTTGCGATAAAAGATGGCTGGCGAATGTATCATGGAGATACGGTTCCGGGATTTCCTGCACACCCTCATCGTGGTTTTGAAACCGTGACATTTGTATTACAGGGTTTGGTAGATCATGCGGATTCAAAAGGTGCTTCAGGAAGATATGGATTTGGTGATGTGCAATGGATGACTGCCGGCAGCGGTTTACAACATTCAGAAATGTTCCCGCTTCTGAAAAAGGATGATAAAAATACTTTTGAATTATTTCAGATCTGGCTAAACCTACCCGCTTCTAAAAAGTTTGTAACACCTTCGTATAAAATGCTTTGGGAAGATGAAATTCCGAAGATATTGGTAAAAGATAAAAATCAAAAAAACATAAAAATTGAATTGGCTGCGGGTAAATACGAAGGTTATACTGCACCTGCGCCAGTAAAGGATTCATGGGCTGCCAATCCGGCAAACGAAGTAAATATATGGCATATTCAACTTGAGAGCAATGCAGAATGGGAAATACCGGTGGCTTTAGGAGATGTGCACCGCTCGCTCTATTTTTTTGAAGGAGAATCCTTGCAGGCTGAAACAACATCAGTTATACCAAACCATGTTTTAGAGTTGGATGGAAAAAAAACAATCACCATCAAAAACGGGAATAAACCATCAAGACTGTTGTTTTTACAGGGCAAACCCATTGGAGAACCAGTTCAGCAATACGGTCCCTTTGTTATGAACAACATGGCAGAAATTGAGGAGGCGTTTGCTGATTTCAGAAAGACACAATTTGGTGGTTGGCCATGGCCACGACCAGATATGGTACATGGAAAAGAATCAATAAGATTTGCCAGGTTTGATAATGGCGAAGAAATTATTAAAAATTGAAATGCCGATATCTTCGCACTACTTAGTGCTATTTATTCTTCACGGTAGATAAATTCTACATCATCTAAAACAAGTGTACTTCCAATAGCTCCTGCAAAATTTGCTCCGTCAAAACTTGAAGAAGCCACAAAAGTAAAGTGGGTTGGAAGAACAAAACTTGCTGAATCAGCTCTTACATATTTACCATTTTCAGGTTTCATATAATCGGGATAAGAATTATCCAGTTCACCATAAATAAACTCCAAAGTAATTTCTTTAAGCGATTCTACACTATTACCATCTCTGAACCATGCTGTGGCTAACCTTCTTGTATCGTTGCTTGTTCTTATTTCAAGGTATCCATAAATATCGCATTGGTCTCCAAAAGACAAAGTATTGCCATCTCTGTCTTTATTTTCAGCTCCCGGAGAATACTGATATTTAAATTTAATTTTTTCCGGACGTCCAACGAATGGAGTACCAAAATCGATAGCGGCTTGTGGATCAGTCGGATCAATTTTATCTTTATCAAACTTTCCCACAAACACTGAACCTGCCGAAATTGGTGTTCCAAAGGCACCTGCAATTGGTCCATTATCAAGGGTTTCCATTTTTACTGCATAGTTACCAGATTCGATTTCCATCCTGGTAGTTGCTAACAAATTCAGAATTTGTGTTCCCGGATTTCCCGTTCCCCAAATTGTAGTTGTTGCGTCCTTTCCGGGTTCATAATAACCTTCATTGGTTTTATACCATAAACTAAAATCTCCATTTTGTAAAGGAGGAGTTGAAGATGCTACAAACGGAATAATCTGCCAAACAGTAATTTCTCCATTTTCTGCAGTAATTTTAATGCTTGCTTTATGTGTCAAATTAAGCTTATCTCCCACTTTTTTGTCAGATTTAGCAAAGGATGACAACTGCAATACTTTTATTTCCAGCATACTGCGATCGACTCCGCCCGGTAATTCAATCGAAACAGTTTTCTCTGAAATATTAATTACAGCCTGACTTGCCTGGTTAGAAACTTCGATGGCTTTTATATTTCCGTATTTTGAATATCCAAAATAATCCTCTTTGATACAGCCCGACAAAATTATAATCACCAGAATCCAATATATTAAGTTCTTTTTCATCTTCCAGTTATTTTATCGTTTTGAATTAAAGTAATATGCCAATCCCAGGTCGAGCGTAAGAATATCAATACTAAAATTCACATTCTGTCTAACATCCCGGGATTCTTCAATACCATTGGTTGTGGTATCGGTAATTCTAATGTTATAGCCCAGTAGATTTAATCCTACTTCAAACGCAAAATTTTCCATTGCAAAAAAGGTAATTCCCGGGCTTATACCAATACCAAAATTATACTGTGTAATATACTTTTTATTTATTTCATCCAGGTTTTTGGTGTCTCGGCTGTTCGTATTAGCTATGCCAAATCCGAGACCGATTGTGGTAAAAAAGCTTAATCGTTCATTTCTAGTAAGCGGAACCGATGAACGAATAAAAGGAGTAAAATTATATCCGCGAGTTATGGTATTGGACTGCAAAGTATCAGGATCTCGAAAAACCATTCCAGTAAACTTGTCTTGATAGTATTCCAAACCAAGGCCAACCATACCATAGTCACCTGTAAAATACCCACCTTTTAATGTTACGTTATAATTTAATTCATTTCCATCTATAATATTTTCAAAAAGGCCTTTGGTATTGCTTGCTTTTCTGTCGTCTAATGAAAATGCCAAGCCGGTGTACCAATTTCCCTTTTTGAAAGGTTTAAAATCATTTTCGTAATAACTTGATAATAATTCATATGGACTGTATTCCTGTTCCTCCTGACAATATAAATTAGTAATATTTAAACTGATAATAATTAATGAAAGTATTGCCTTTGTTATATTTTTCATTTTGCAATAATTAGAGTTGCCTCGATAAAAATAAAAACTGCTGGTATAAAAAACAATAGTAAAAATGGCATTGAAATTATGAATTGAAAATTGAATTATAAAGACAACCTTCCCCTGAAACCCCAAATAAAGTTGTTGGTCTCCTCAGATAACGCTGGATTCATTAAATAATTTAGAGTGGGAGTAACTGCAAATTTACTTGATAATTGTATCCGATAAAACACTTCAATGGATACCTGGTCATCCAAATCCGGAGCCCATGTAGAAACATTTACTTCTCCCCAACCTATGGCAGCTCCCATAACATTGCTCTTTTTTGACTGATACCACCCCCAACCTGCTGTTATTGATTTTTGAAGCAACGAGCCACCATCTTCAGCATAACCTCCACGGAGAAATCCCATGTGTTTATCCTGAAAAAACCATGTTCCTGAAAAGTTGATTCCCCACCCTTTTGGTGATGCCTGAAATTCGCTTCCATCTGAATGCCAGTAGACTAAATGAATATTATCAAAATAATGCCGTTCACGAGAACTTACCCATCCAACTTCCACACTCTTAAAATATTGACTTTGATTAAAGAAAGTCTCAAAGCTTTTAAAAGGTTTTGTTGGGTCTGAATTGGTATCGTTAATTCCTGCAATGGCATAAATATTATCGGTAATGTATCCGGCAACTGCAATTCCAAGATTTACATCGTTGGGGATAAACATGGTTTCCGATCCTGTTGAAAACTGAAAATTGGTAAAATGCATCCACGGACTGGCTAAAGCATAAACATCCACATAATCGGTGGCATCCAACAAACCTATTACCATTGAAAAACGGCCCTGAGCAAATCGCTGTCGCCAGTAAAAGTTGGTCATTCTGAATTCATCATTACTAAAAGGAGGTAAAAATAAACCTACATAACCGGTTTCAAATCCCAGACTTTTAGGAGGTATTGCACCATATTTATGCCTGTGTTCGATTTTAAAAATAAAGGCTCCAGAATTTCCGGATTTTCTTCCAACTAAATCCCAGGTACCATAAAAACGCACCATTCCGCTGCTTGCATTTTTTTCTCCCAAACTGTTAGCAGCATTAAAATAGGCTGCAGAATAGTCAAGCCCGAAACTTAGTCCTACATTTTCCTTTAAACTATCTTTGAAATTAAAATAAGGTTGAGCAAAACCCAATTCAAAAATCGATTGTTTTGTTTTGCTATCTTCCTCCAACATTCTTTCAACATTATCAGGTCCACCAAAGCCTGATTCACTATTTGGTTCCTCATTTTGAGCTAGTAAGGAAAAAGGTACTTGCAATATTATTATCAAAAGTAATGTTGTAAATCTTCTCATTGTTAATGATTTTGAATTGATTTACCAAGGAAGTTTAACAACCGGTGTTATTTGAAAAAATACACCCCAATCAGAACCTGCAACCTCCGGCCTGGTCAAAAAATACTGTCCCTGCAAGGTTAGTTTTAGCGGCATTTTACCCAAAATAACGGTTTTTGCAAATCCTAAATTTACCGGAACAGAAAAATCTGTATCCACAGCACTAACATAATTAGCAGTCATGGTTGGGCTTCCTCCTATTTGCCAGCCATTGCCCAAGCCAAACCAATAGAAAGCCTGCAAAGAACCAAAATTTACAGCATCTACTCCGTCATCTACACCTACACCATAATAGTGGTTCCACAGACCTCCCAGAACTCCCCATTTCCTTATAAAAGATATAAGCATAGATGGGCCAAGCTGAAATTGATCACTTCCAAGAGAAGGGTTTGATGCTGTAGGGAATAAAAGATTAGGACCGCCTCCTAGCACAATTCCGTTTTTGAAACTGTATCCGTACATCGCGATAAGACCAATATCACCGATTCCTCTCTCTTTAGCCCACTCCTGGTTTTCATCTAAACTTAATCCTGCTGAAAACGGTACAATAGGTCTGAATACCAGAATTCCTGTTTCCAGTGGTACTGGAATAGTTGGAAGCAGAGTGATAGAGCTGGTATTTTGATCAGCTATGCCGGAAGCAGAACCACCCCATTGCACATAATTTCCCTGAATGATAATACTGGCGAGTGAACCTACCGGATTTGAAAGTTCCCGGGCAATTTCGTCGGCAGACTTAATTGATTCTTCTTGTGAAAACAAAGATGTGGAAATAATTAAACTTAAAAGAAAAATGGTAATCTTGTTATTCATATTTCTAAATTATAAAAGCAAGATTTTGGAATTACAAAGTCTTTTTAAAACTCTCAACTTCAGAATCCATAACGCTTTGCCATTTTTCCAATTCCATATCAATCTCTTTTTCGTAATCTGTCCAGGCTTCTATGGCTCCTTGTGTAGGAGGCCCTTCCGATGAAATTAACATTTCACTAACGCCTTGAATTTTGGCAAGAAGCTTTGAACGTTCATTTGCAATCTGAACCAGCGTTGTACCAACAGCGGTCATACTACCTTCCAGAGCTTTAGCAGAAGCAGTTATAGTTTCCGCAAGCTTCTTTTGCTTTCCAGATTTTGCCTTTTCGTTCACCATTTTTACAATTTCCTGCGATTTTATAATCGTCTGACTTACTTCAGAGTACTTATCACGAATCTCAATCCACATGGCAAAACGAGCATCAGCATCTTCCTGTGTATAAGTCTCATTCGGATTCATAAATACATTAAAACTCTCAGTTTGAGTTTGTCCGTCAACCTCAAGTTGTACTTTGTAAGGTCCTGGTTTTCCAAATGGCCTTACATTCGGTTTTGGTTTTCCCGGAATTGCCATTGCATTAGGATAACGAGTGTCCCATACAAAACGGTTTAAACCTTTATTCTTTGATATAAAATCACCTGAAAAACTGATAACCTCGGATCCATCTTCTTCCTGAATCGTTAATTTGACATTGTCGGTTGCATTCTCAAGATTGTAATAAATAATTACACCGTTGGGTTTGGCATCACCGGCATCAATATATTTTCTTTTCATTTCGCCATTTACCATTCCCAATTCGTAGAAGGTATGCCCTGGCCTGTGATTTTGTACAAAATAGTTCTTTTGTCCTTCGAAAACACCTCCCCCATAAATTTGCCACCACATATATCCAAATCGGTGTGTATCGCGAGGTTTGAATAATTTTGTAGAATTATCAACCATCTCTCTCATTGGAGTTACATCGTCGAGTACATAGATTCCCCGACCATGGGTTCCCACAACCAGGTCTTCATCTTTTTGAATTATATGATATACCGGAGTTCTTGGAAAGCCATTATCTAAGCGACTCCAAGACTGACCGTCATTTGTGGTATAGAAAATTCCTGTTTCTGTTCCTGCCCACAGCAATCCAGGTGTTGCAGCATCTTCACAAATCGTGCGACTTATTTCATCCTGAGGGAAAGCATCGGAAATCTTTGTCCATGATTTACCGTAATCGCTTGTTTTATAGATATAGGGTTTACGGTCATCATCTCCTTTTAAACGAGTAATTGCCAAATATGCAGTTGCAGGATCATGATTTGATTCAACGATTTCTACAACCTTGCTATTTTCAAGTAATCCGCTGGGCGTAATATTTTCCCATGTTTTTCCTTCATCTTTTGTGATATGAACCAGACCGTCATCGGTACCAACCCATATGGTTCCATTATTGTGTTTGGATACGGCCATGCGAATGATAATACAAGCAATCTCAGCTCCGGATGTTTCAACCGCCAGTAAACCTCCGGGAACTTTCATTTTTTCTGGATCGTTGGTGGTTAAATCCCCACTGATTTGTTCCCAGTTCATTCCCTTATCTGTTGATTTCCAGAGATGATTACCTCCAAAATAAACAATGTCATCATCCCATGGTGAGGTAACAACCGCCGACATCCATCCAAATCGGTATTTAAATTCTGAAGCTGGTGTTCCAAAAGCCCAGTTAGAATAAACATGACGTTCAGCATAGGAAGGTGCTGCCAGATTAGTAACTGTAAATCCACCAAAACCTCCCATTGAAACCGCATTAAACTGATAGATTATATTTGGATCGGAAGGATGTGGAACCGCAAAACCGGCTTCACTTGAACCAAAAACCGTAGTTTCTGCCAATGGAATTCCACCCCAGAATGATGCAGAAGGAACCTTAAAACCAACTAAGTCTTGTATATTAGTATACACGTTGTAAGGCCATTGATTATCTACATGAACACGATAGGTTTGAGTAGTTCTTTGCGTGTATGTTCCGCTCCAGGTTTTACCTGCTGTCATACTAACCATTGTACCACCATCGTGTGTGGCAATCATTCTTCTTGGGTTCACCGGATCGATTAACATATCATGAAAATCATCTTTCGTACCGGATCTTTGTTTCCATGTTTTACCACCATCAAGACTCTGCCACAGTTTATTGGTAAGTACCCATAGCTCATCAGCATCGTGTGGACTTGCGTACAAATGATTAAAGTAGAATGGACGCACCGTAAGGTTTGGATTATCTGAAACCAGCTCCCAGTTTTCGCCACCATCCTCGCTGCGATAAATACCATCCATGGTTTCTGTATCCGTTAATGAATAAATAATATTGGAGTTTGCCTTTGAAATGGCCAGTCCCATACGGCCCAAAATTTCTTGTGGGAAACCATTGTTTGCCGATACATCAGTCCAGGTTTCACCTCCATTGGTAGTTTTATAAAGTCTTGAATCTTCTCCTCCACTTTCAACTGTCCAGTCTTTACGAATAAACTGAAAGGTGGCGGCATATAAAGTTTCCGGATTATTCGGATCCATAACCACATCAATTACACCGGCTTTTTCACTTTTATACAAAACTTTCTCCCACGATTTTCCTCCATCTATAGTTTTATACAAACCACGTTCCTCATTATAACCAAACGCAGAACCCAAAACACCTACATAAACAATATCTGGATTTTCAGGGTGAATTCTAACCCGGGAAATGTGATACGATTTTGGCAAACCGATATGAGTCCATGTTTCACCACCATCGGTTGATTTATACATACCATCCCCATACGATACATCGTGCCGCAATTGTGGTTCGCCTGTACCCACATAAATAATATCGGGGTTACTTGGAGCAATCGCCATTGCCCCTATGGTACCAACGTTTAGATAACCATCGGTAATATTTTCCCAATACTGACCAGCATCTTCAGTTTTCCATATTCCACCGGCAGCCGATCCAAAGTAAAAAGTTTGATCATCTCTGGGATCAAGCTCTACACAGGTTCCACGCCCCCCCATAACAGGGCCGATAAATCGCCATTCCATGGCATCGAATTTCTCAGGACGTTCCTGAGCAAAGGAGGCTGATACAAAAACAGCCAAAACGGCAAAAATAAATACAGATTTTTTCATGATTCTTCTATTATTTAACTAAGTACTTGTTAACCAATTTTTACGACTGATTCTAAACAAAAACGACAATCAATTAGAAAATTGATAATTCCGCTTAAAGCAGCCTGATCCATTACCTCACCCGTAATGGTTGACAACTCTTTGTTTTTTAAGTTTGTATAAATCACTTTCATTCCGGTAAAATTCTTTACATAAACTTTATCTACCTTTCCCTGCACCGTAATTTGATAGGTTGCAGGGCCTATATAAACTTTTGAAACCTTAGTATGACTCATCTTATTTAGAGTAATTCCAAACAAAAATACTACATTAATAAGGTGTATTTCAAGAAGCAAGGGGTGTAAAAAAGGTGTAGATAGGGTGTAATTTATTTCATGAAGTAAATCCTGATTATGAGAAGGGGGAATAATTTTTTATTATCTGAACTGATTCTTTGAGCATTTTCCTTGCAAATTAAAGGCCTGTTTCCCAAAATTTATATGGAATATATATTAAAAAATTAGATTGCAGTATATAAACGATAGCAAGGACTTAGACGACTACAAACTACTTAATTAATTCCATCTCTTTGGTTTTAATCAGGGCTTCCTTCCTGCTAACAACATTCAATTTTTTAAAGATATTGGCAACGTGGCGTTTAACCGTTGCTTCGGAAATGAATAATTTGTTTCCGACTTCTTTATTTGACAACTGATTTCCCAATAACTGAAGAACCTGGATTTCGCGTGAGGTTAATAACTCTTCTTTTGTTTGATGCTCTGCAACGGTCATTTGGTAGAGCAGGTCATCAATATATTTCATATGTCGTTTCTTTTGCCGGCATTCTTTCAACATTTCAGACATCTGACTTCCAAGATCAGTAAAAGTACGAACAAATCCCCTGGGTTCGGAGAGTGCAAAAACTCTTTCTAAAGTATCACAGGCAGCAATACGCTTTCCTTGTTTATAACTTACAAAAGAATATAATGCCAACACCCTTATCAGAAAATTGCTGTTATTATATTTTTCAAGAAAAGGGATTATCTTCTCCATTATCTGGCTGGCATATTCCCAGGATTCAGGATTGTCATCTTCCGCAAGAATTCTTATCTGTGCCAGTTGGGGTGAAGAAAAATTCGACATGGGGAGGAGATCAAGATCACTTATTTCTTTCGCCCACATTAAACCGCTTTTTTTCTGCCGCGATAAAAAGTTAAATTCAGCAATAAAAGCCCTGGCAAAATGTATATAAACCGGACCGCCACGTTCCATTGCACTTTTCTCAAGTTCTTCAAAGTATGCTTCGGCTTCATCAATATTTCCGAGTTCTACCAATATATAAGCCAGACCTAAAATGCCAAAAAAACTATGGACCTGAAGGGTGAAATGTCGCAACTCATATAATTTTTTAAAGGCATTAAGAGCTTCGTGGTCTTCATTCATAAAATACACTGCCATACCGTAAAAGTACCAGCCATTTGCCTGAGCCTCCTTATGATTTTCTTTCTCACCAAATGTTACCAGTTGCATTGACGTTCTTTTAAGGCTAACCAGATTCCCTTCGAGCCATTCTATATAGCAAAGGATAAGCAACAGGTTGGATGTAAGACTGGCATTTTTGCTACTATATAATGTTTCATAGATTTTCTTTTTTCCTTCAGAAGACATATGTTGTGTTTGCATGGAAGCACCGTAAAAAATCCAGGCTACTCCCATTGGATATGTGTTTGCTGAGGCCAGTTTTTCAATGGCATTTCTACTGTGCCACAGGCATTTTTCCATATCAATATTGAAAAAATAACGAGCCCATGCTCTCATGGTTTCAATTTCACCTATAAAGTTGTCTCTTTCTTCATTTTCAAAACTTTCTGATAAAATCAATTCTTCTGTGGGATCTATATTAGCAATCATTTCAGGAATATTTCCCTTGTAAATGTGGAGCCATCCTCTTGTTAGAGAGAGCATTGAATATTTATCTGCAAGATTGTCAGGGAAAAGAGAAAAAATCTGTTCTAATTCCATCCATAAAGAACGGGAAAGTAATTCAGTTCGAATTTGACTGAACGCAGCCACAGCTTTTTCATATTTACCTGCATTTATGCTGTATTCAATAGCTTGCCCGATTAACTGGTTTTCCAATAGCCAACTGGCAGCTGAATCCAATATTTTTATTCTAGTTTCATTTGATAATTCCTGCCGCGCAATCCTTGCAAGCATATCTTTAAATAAATGGTGAAACCGGTACCAATTATGTCTTTCATCGAGAGAAATAATAAACATATTTGAATACGAAAGCATCTCGATAAATTCAGTAAAAGAATTCAGGTTTGACAATTTTTGCTTTCTTTCTTCACATATCGTGTAAAAAAGCTCTTCATTAAATTCATCCAACAAGGACAATTTCAACAGATAATTACGATTGACAGGTGATTGCCGGTTTAGAATATCTTTGACTAGTTGATCAAAAATATGAAAATTCTCCATTTCGCGCTTCATGTAACGCTGCGATAATTCCTCCATCTTATCAACAGAAAGTATAAAAAGTCGAAGGCCGGTTATCCACCCCTCGGATACCTTTTCGATCGAATTTAAAACATCTTCTTCTGGTATATTATTAGTAAACTTTTTAAGGAAAGTGATAATTTCACTCCTGGTAAAACTTAAATCTTTAGCTCGTATATCGACAAGGCGGTTTTTCAGTCTCCAGTCAAATAATGGCAGATTTGGATCGCGCCGTGTGCTGATTATTAATCGAAAGTAAGGTTGCTGATATTCAAACAGTCTAGAAATAAAATGATTAACTTCTGCATTTCTGACCAAATGGTAGTCATCTAAAACAAGTATAAAAGGTTGATCCAATTCAGCCAGAGCGTTTAAAAAATGGTCAATTAATATTTTAGCCGAAAGTTTCTCAGGTGCTGTTACCAATTCGATTATTTCATCATTAAAATTGATAATCTTCTCCTTAATCGCATATGTGAAGTAAAGTATGAATTGTTGGAGATTGTTTTCCTGCTCGCTTAATGAGAGCCAGGCGTAATTAACTGTTTGCTTTTTCAACCAACTGGTAAGAATGGTGCTTTTGCCGTAGCCTGTGGGAGCAGAAATCAAAACTACCTCATTATGAAATATGTCGTCTAACTTATTCGAAAGTCTTTCACGAAATACAAAATCGACAGGTAGTTTGGGAACATGAAATTTTGTTTTTAAAATTTGATTGAAAAATGGCATTTCTCGCTACGTTGCTTGATATTTCAAAGTAAAACAAGGTAAAGAAAATTATTGTTTAAATCAATTTGTAAAAATTATTGTTTAATCATCTTAATTAACTACTTCACCGTACAATTAGAACTTTTCATTGGTCTTTTTAAATAAATTCTTTGATTTCACACTAGTTTAATTGTGTTTTCAATTTTTTTATAGAATTTTGGACTTCGATTTAGAAAAAACAAAACATGAAACTTTTGCTCAGCAAAAACCGATACTTTCTGATTCCCTACTTTCTATTTTTATTGATATGTGGATTTTTGATTTTATCGTACTCTAAAACTGAGTTGCACATTTTATCAAATCAGGCTAACAGTCCTTTTTTTGATAACTTTTTTAAATACATTACACATTTGGGGGACGGAACATTTATAGCCGTTTTGACCCTTGTTTTATTGTTTGTACAATACAGATATGCAATTGCATTTTTAGCAGGAAGCCTTTTAACTTCTTTGGTTGTTAACCTATTTAAAAAGGTAATTCTGAATGATATTTATCGTCCGTCAAAATATTTCGAATTATACGAAAGTTATCAGTTACATTTTGTTGATGGAGTAAAACTACATGCTTTGCAAAGTTTTCCATCTGGTCATACTGCTACAGCTTTTAACCTGTTTTTTGCATTGGCTCTGATTGTAAAAAATAATTATTT
>ENA-ORCQ01000283-ORCQ01000283.1-marine-metagenome-genome-assembly--contig:-NODE-283-length-15986-cov-4.088943_pt1 | contig 15986 bp, 14 predicted proteins | sample MGYA00237780_ERZ508510 | MGnify/ENA primary metagenome ERZ508510 (study PRJEB26181, sample SAMN06268981) | marine metagenome | isolation source: Tt an E2 anaerobic enrichment on eucalyptus from sediment...
CCCCTCGAGCATCAATAGCCACTACCACAAACTGGCTCCCAAAATTTAAAGCCAACTCATCAATAAGTTTTGGATTTCTTACCGCTGACGAATTAATTGAAATTTTATCTGCTCCTGCTGCCAATAATTTTTCAGCATCCGACAATTCGCTTATGCCACCTCCAACTGTAAATGGAATATTGATGTGTGCTGCAATACGTTTTACCAGTTCCACAAAGGTTTTTCTTCCTTCATGTGTTGCCGTAATATCAAGAAAACAAAGTTCATCAGCACCGTCAGCTGCATATTTGGCGCCCAGTTCTACCGGATCACCCACTTCTTTTATATCGACGAAGTTTATTCCTTTGACGGTTTGTCCGTCACGGATATCCAGACATGGTATAATTCGTTTTGCAAGCATACAATTTAGTTCAAAGTATAAAGTTAAAAGCTCAAAGGTTTGCCAACTGCTAATTGCCTATTGCCTACTTTCATTTTACATTTTGGTATACAACAATATAACGTTGATTGATTTTAAGCTATGAACTCTTCAATTTGCTTCAAAGTTATTCTATTTTCATAAATGGCTTTTCCTGTTATTACTCCGGGAACTCCCGTTTCATCTAATTTTAATATGTCGTCCATGGTTGCAATTCCACCGCTTGCTATTATTTCAACATCCGGCAAATTCTTTATAATTTCTGAATATAATTCAAACGAAGGTCCAGACAACATTCCATCCCTACTTATATCTGTTGATATTACTTTAGAAATCCCTTTACTTTGATATTCAGCAATAAATTCTATCACAGGCAATTCGGTGGTTTCCAACCAGCCACCAACCGCAATTTTACCATCTTTAGCATCAGCGCCCAGAATAATTTTATCCTGTCCATAAACATCAAGCCATTTTAAAAAAGTATCTTTTTCGCGAACTGCAATACTACCACCGGTTATCATTTGAGCACCAGACTCAAACGCAATTCTTAAATCCTCATCAGATTTTAATCCTCCTCCAAAATCGATTATTAGATTGGTTTTGGTGGCTATTGTTTCCAGCACTTTATGGTTTACGATATACTTCGCTTTGGCTCCATCCAAATCCACCAGGTGCAAACGTTTTATTCCAGCGCCTTCGAACATTTTTGCGACTTCCAGAGGATTTTCATTATAAATCGTTTTTTGCTTATAATCGCCCTGAGACAATCTCACACATTTACCTTCGATTAAATCGATGGCCGGAATTATTTCTATTCTTTTATTCATTAATCAATTTTGATCCGAAAGTAGTTTTTTATATTTGATTATCCGACTGTACTTCTTTTTGAATTATCCTTCTAAAATCATTTTTAAAACTGCCTGTGCGGTGACTTCTCTGTTGGCAGCCTGGTCGATTACAATAGAATTTGGACTGTCGATTACACCGTCGGAAACAACAACATTTCTACGAACCGGTAAACAATGCATAAACTTTGCGTTGTTGGTCAATGCCATTTTTTCTTCAGTAACCGTCCAGCTTATGTCTTTTGACAATACTTTCCCATATTCGGAATAAGAGGACCAGTTTTTTGCATAGATAAAATCTGCCCCCTCAAAGGCTTTCTTTTGGTCATACTCAACCTTAACATCACCCATAAATTCCGGTGCAAGTTCATAACCTTCAGGATGGGTAACTACAAGATCGTAATCTGTTTCACGCATCCATTCAACAAATGAATTTGCCACTGCCTGAGGTAAAGCACGAGGATGTGGTGCCCAGCTAAGAACTACTTTTGGTTTTTCTACCTTTTTGTATTCTTCAATAGTTACCAAATCGGCATAACTTTGCAAAGGATGACGGGTTGCTCCTTCCATACTCACTACCGGAACTCCTGCATAATTCACAAACTGGTTGATGATTTTTTCTGAATAGTCATCTTCCCTGCTTTCAAAACGGGCAAAAGCACGAACGCCAATCACATCGCAGTATCGGCCTATAACCGGAATCGCTTCTAACAAATGCTCCGGTTTATCGCCATCCATTACCACACCCATTTCCGATTCAAGTTGCCAGCTATCCCCATTTACATTCATTACCATGGTATTCATTCCCAAATTCATTGTTGCTTTTTGCGTGCTCAAACGAGTACGCAAACTGGAATTAAAAAACACCATAACCATGGTTTTATTTTTACCCAAATGCTGAAAACCAAATGGATTTTTCTTTACTTCGAATGCGGTTTCCAAAGCCTTTTCTATGCTCGGAATATCTTTTACTGATGTATAGTTTTTCATTTTAAGAAGTTAGAAGCTGGAAGCACGAAGCACGAAGTTTCGGTTCCCTCTTTGTTTTTACTTTTGCCTTTTAAATTTTTACTTTGGTCTTACCTGCCCTTCACCTTCTATTATCCATTTGTAGCTTGTCAATTCTTCCAGTGCCATTGGTCCGCGGGCATGCAATTTTTGAGTACTGATTCCAATCTCGGCACCTAGACCAAATTGGGCACCATCTGTAAATGCAGTTGAAACGTTGGTATAGACCGATGCTGCATCTACCATTTTTTTGAATTTTTCAATAGTATTACCATCTTCTGAAACGATGGCTTCACTGTGTTTTGAACTGTAATTATTGATTTGCTCAATTGCCTCATCAAAATCTGAAACTGTTTTTATCGCCATTTTCATCGAAAGAAACTCTGTGCCAAAAGATTCCTCTGTTGCAGGAAACAAAATATCAGCCGGATAAACCTCCTTAATTGCTTCAAAGGATTTTTCATCAGCATAAATAACCACCTTTTCCTCTGCAAGTTTTTTTGCAAACTCCGACAAATCATTTAATCTGCTTTCGTGAATAATTAAACAATCCAATGCATTACAAACCGATGGACGTCGTGTTTTTGCATTGAAAATAATCTCACGTCCTTTTTCAGCATCTCCAAATTTATCAAAATAGGTATGACAAATACCGGCACCGGTTTCAATAACCGGGATAGTTGCATTCTCCCGAACAAAATTGATTAATCCCTGACTTCCTCTTGGAATAATTAGATCGATATATCCGTGGGCATGCATCATTTCGCCAGTTTCTTCTCGATCACCGGAAAGCAGACAGACGGTATTTTTATCGACATTAAATTTTTCAAGTACATTTTGAATAACTGAAACAATCGCAATATTCGAATACATTGCATCACTGCCTCCTTTAAGAACGCAGGCATTACCGGATTTTAAGCAAAGTGCAAAAACATCAAAAGTCACATTAGGCCGGGCTTCATAAATAATGCCTATAACTCCAAATGGCACAGTAACCTTACTGATTTTCATGCCATTCGGACGAATAGTTTCGTTCAAAATTTTTCCAACTGGGCTATTTAATCCTGCCACATTTTCTATATCAGAAGCAATGCCTTCAATCCTGTCTCTTGTTAACTTCAATCGGTCGAATTTGGGATCTTCAGGATCCATTCTGTTCAAATCTTTCTTGTTCTCAACGAGGATGAAATCGGTATTTTCGCGCGCCTGCTTTGCAAGTTCTTTTAGCACCAAAACAACTGTGTCGTTATCCACAAGGTTTAAAATCCTTGAAGCGGCTAATACTTTTTTAAGTTCTTGTTCTATCTTCATTTTTCACTTAATTCAACCAGTTTTAAAAGAGTCTTCCAATTTCTTGTTGTTGCCTGTATTTCCAATTGTTTTTCAAAAAAATTATTGTTCAGTTTTGTCTTGTGGTATTTTCCCTCACAATAAATAAATATCTCCTTCCCTTTAATAGCAAACCGATCGGGTTCGTATTGAAAAGATTCTACCTTTTCACTGTTTTCCTGCGTTGGTTTATCTTTCAAAAAAGTAATGTGTAATTTGTTTATGTCTGCTGTGCCGAAAGGATTTTTTTTAATACGGTCTTTCAACTCATTTACTGACCTTACGATTACCGGTACTTCAAAATCAAATTTTTGATGAATCGCTTTTTCAATAGAAAAGGCTATTTTTAAATCTGAAATATTATTTTCTGCATCAAACAACACATTTCCGCTTTGGATATAAGTAACGGGATTTTTATAACCGAGATTTGTAAAAAGCAATTTCAAATCCTCCATCCGAATGATTCGTTTTCCGCCAACATTTATACCTCTTAATATTGCAATTTTCCCTGTCATTTTACCTTTTGATTTCTAAATACAAATAATCGTAGTGTACAACAGGTTTTTGCTTTTCTGATCTTTTTTCGTTTTCTATTTTATCAGAACCATAGCTGGCTTTTCCAATACCTATAATTTCATTTTTTTCAGAAACAATCTTTATAAGATCTCCTTTTTTGAATTCAGTTTTAACATTACAAATTCCTACAGGTAAAAGACTGACTGCTTTTGCTGAAGTCAGAGCATTTTTAGCTCCGCTGTTAATAACTACTTCACCTTTTGTAAATCCGTCAGAATATCCAATCCACTTTTTAACTCCGCTGTTTTGCTTTGTATTGGGGACAAAAAATGTGTGTTTTAAATCTTTTTCTGTATCCAGCATTTCTACTAATACATTTTCTTTGGTACCATTTGCCACATGAACGCCAATTCCGTCTCCGGCAACTTTTCTGGCAATTTTGAATTTGGTAAGCATTCCCCCTCTTCCAAAGTCTGACTGGCCTCCTGAAATGGCATTTTCCGGTTCTTTATCTTTTACCGTTATTTCAGAGATCAGTTGAGCATCTTTATTGTTTGGATGTGAATTATAAACACCATCCACATTGCTTAATAAAATCAATGCTTCTGAATTTACCATGGAAGCAATTAATCCGGAAAGTTCATCGTTATCGGTAAACATCAGTTCGGTTACAGAAATGGTATCGTTTTCGTTCACTATTGGAATAACATCATTTTCCAGCAAAGTGGTAAAACAGTTTTTCATGTTGAGGTAATGCCCTCTGCTTGAAAAATTTTCTTTTGTTGTAAGCACCTGCGCGCAAACTAAACCATGTTCGCTAAAAAAATCGGAATAACGGGAAATCAACTTAACCTGTCCTAAAGCCGCCCAAAGCTGACGTTGAGAAACCGCATCTGCCTTTTTTGCAGTATCCAGCACTGCCCTTCCTGCAGCCACAGCTCCTGATGAAACCAAAACCACTTCTACCCCATTCTTTCGCAAAAATGCAATTTGGTCAACCAGGTGAGCAATACGGGAAACATTTAAAGTTCCGTCCGCTTTTGCCAGAACGTTGCTGCCAATTTTTACCGTTATTTTTTTGTATTTGAACTGCATATTTTTTGGATTGATTTAGATTGAGGGGATTGAGAGTAGATTGATTATTGAGGCAATTCAATCTACTTTCAATCTTTATTCAATCCTTTCAATCTTTTATTTCTCAGGTTTAATTTTTTTATAAGACGATAATACTCCCTGAATAAGAGATGAACTAAAACCTTTGTGTTCCATTTCGTTCAATCCTGTTATTGTTACTCCCATTGGTGTTGTAACTTTATCAATTTCACGTTCGGGATGATTTCCGCTTTGCAGAATCAATTCTGTTGCACCTTTAACGGTTTGAGCAGTTATAAACTGTGCCATTTCTGCCCCAAATCCGATTTCAATTCCTCCCTGCATGGCCGCCCTGATATAACGCAGAGCATAGGCTATGCCGCAAGAAGAAAGAACTGTAGCAGCAGCCATCAATTCTTCGCCAATTTCAACTGTTTTCCCCAATTTGTTGAATAAATCAATAACATAATCTTTGTGAATATCTGTATTCCCATTTGCAGAAATACAAGTCAAAGATTCCTGTAAAGCAATTGCGGTATTTGGCATTACCCTGAATATCGGAATATCATTTCCGGCCATTTCACCTAAATCATCAATTCCAACACCGGCTACGATAGAAATGAAAATTTTATCGGGACTTAATAATGGTTTTATCTCATTGATTACACCTTCAATATGATATGGTTTTACAGCAACTATTACTACTTCCGCTTTTTTTATTGCCTCAAGATTATCCTTAAACGTATTTACACCTAACTTTTTCATTTTCTCAAGTGTACTTTGCTTTCTGTCGGCTACAAAGATGTCGGATGCCTTCACAAAACCAGATTTTACTAACCCGATAGCAATGGCCCCACCCATATTACCTACTCCGATAATTCCAATTTTCTTATTTTCCATAACAATTTTTTTCTGTTTTAGTCCTGTGCAAATTGTGTTGAAATATCATTATAAACCTCTTCAAAAGCATTCAGAAACTGATCGGCTTCTTCTATTGTTAAACTTAATGGCGGCAATAAACGTAAAATATTTTGTCCTGACACTCCAGTAAAAATACCATAATCGAACAGCAATTTTTGTCGTAACTCTTTAATGGGAAATTTAAATTCAAGCCCAATCATCAAACCTTTACCTCTGATTTCATATTCGTTGCTAATCTCAGCCAGCTTATTCATAAGGTAATTTCCAACTTTTTCAGCATTTTCAATCAGATTTTCGTTTTCAATAACTTCCAATACTGCAATTCCTGCCGAACAAGCCAAATGATTACCACCAAAGGTTGTTCCAAGCATACCGTACCAGGGCTCTATTTCAGTCATAATTAAAACACCTCCTATCGGGAATCCGTTTCCCATTCCTTTGGCCATTGTTATAATATCAGGTTGAACATCTGAATATTGAAAAGCAAAAAACTTTCCGCTTCTGCCATAGCCTGATTGTATCTCATCCAGAATTAGCAAGGCTTCATATTTTTTGGTCAGCTTTTTTAACTCAACCAAAAATTCTTTATTGGGAACATGAATTCCTCCTATTCCCTGAATCCCCTCAATAATAACAGCTGCAACATTCTTATTTTTTAGTTCTTCTTCTGTTTCTTTTAAATCATTAAAGGGAAGAATTACTGCATTTTTAGTTTCGTTAACAGGCGCAATTATTTTTGGATTGTCAGTAATGGCAACGGCTGCAGAAGTTCGCCCGTGAAATCCTTTTTTATAACTGACTATTTTCTTTTTCCCGGTAACAAATGAGGCCAGTTTTATAGCATTTTCATTTGCCTCGGCCCCTGAATTACATAAAAAAAGCTGATAGTCATTACAACCTGAAATTTTAGCTAATTTATCTGCCAGCTCTTTTTGCAGTGGATTTTGAACAGAATTTGAGTAAAATCCAATATTCTCCAGTTGATTTGTAATTTTTCTTACATAATGAGGGTGACTATGCCCAATGGAGATAACCGCATGCCCTCCGTATAAATCAAGATATTTTGTTCCTTCAGAGTCCCAAACCGTACAAGCCTCTGCTTTTACAGGAGTAATATCGAATAACGGGTATACATCGAATAGTTTCATAATTTAAAGTTGGAAGTCAGAAGCTTGAGGCACGAAGAGTATTTTCTCAATAAATCCGAATTCCATTTATTACTTTTTAGTTTTGCCTATTGTGTTTTTTGCCTATTGCCTATTCTATCTAAAAAGCGACTGGTTTTAAATTTAATCCTGTTTTCTCTTCAAGACCAAACATTAGGTTCATATTTTGAACTGCCTGCCCTGAAGCTCCTTTAATTAGATTATCTGTTAAACTAATAATTACAAGTTTATTCCCATGTTTTTCCAGATACAATATCGCTTTATTTGTGTTCACCACCTGTTTTAGCGCAGGATTCTTATCGACAACAAAAACAAATGGATGATCACTGTAATAAGTTTCGTATAACTTTCTAGCATCTTCAACACTGCCATCATAATTGGTATAAGCTGAAACAAAAATTCCCCGGGTATGATTTCCGCGAATCGGGATAAAATTAAATTCGTGGCCAAAGTCTGGTTGTAATTGTTTCAGGCTTTGAATAATTTCTCCTTCATGCTGATGTTGAAATACCTTATATGCTGATAAATTATTATTACGCCAGCTAAAATGCGAAGTTGAAGAAGGATTCTGCCCGGCTCCGGTTGAACCGGTGATGGCCTGAATATGAATTTCATCTTTTAGTAAACCGGTCGCAGCCAAAGGCAAAAATGCCAATTGAATTCCAGTGGCAAAACACCCCGGATTCGCTATTCTTTCCGAAGATTCAATTTCTTCCTTGTTTAATTCAGGTAATCCGTAAACAAAATCATTTCCTTCTCTTTTTATTCTATAGTCGTGACTTAAATCTATAATTTTAAGGAACTTTGGGAAGCTGTTATTCTTGATAAATTCCTTTGATTTACCATGCCCCATACAAAGAAAAATCACATCTACTTCATCGAATGGCATTTTTTCGGTAAACACCAAATCAGTTTCACCAAGTAAATCTGCATGCACATCGGAAATTAAATTCCCGGCATTACTTGTGCTTTGAACAAATTCAATTTCTGCCAATGAATGATTTAATAAGATGCGTATCAGTTCTCCTGCCGTATAACCAGCTCCTCCTATGATTCCGATTTTGATCATTTACATTAACGATTTTTGATTAACGATTTTTGATTGCAGAATTAAGCATCAATTAATCGTTCTTATTTGGTTTTATTATTCTTTTTAGCTGTCTCTATACTTTTTACGAAAATTGAGATCAGTTCATTATTTTCATTATAGCATTTTTCCAATAACTCTAATTCATTTGAAAGTTTGCCGTACTTAATAATTTTAATGTTGATAAAAGTCTCTCGAAGTTCTTTAAGACAAACTCCCATTTTATGAATAAAATCTCTTGGAGATTCTGCACTTTGTGCTTCTCCATAATTTAAAGCCGAAGAAGTTGACGATCGGACAATTTGCTTAATAAGATGCATTCCAGGAAATGAATTCTGCATTGTTTTAGTTAAATCAATAATATTAACAGAAAACCAAATCAATCTTTCTTCCAAATCAAATTTATTCATGACAATAATGATTATATTTTATTTCTATAACTGCGTTATTCTTTAATCGTTAATCGAAATTCAATATTCTTCATCTTAAAGCTTAAATCTTCTTATTTACCGCATTATACACTTTGAGTGAATTCGACAGAATTTTTGTAAATCCTTTAACATCATCGGCTGTCCATGCCTTTACAGTTTCGCCATATTCTCCAAAGCTGGAATTCATTAAATCATGTTCAGATTCAATTCCTGTTAATTCAAAATTATAAGGCTTTAGTTTTACAATCACTTTACCTGTTACATTCTCCTGGGTTGATTCCAAAAAATCTTCAATGTTTCGCATTACCGGTTCCTGGTACATGGCTTCGTGTAAAAACATTCCATACCAATTGGACAGTTGTTCTTTCCAGTAGCTTTGCCATTTTGTTAAAGTATGCTTTTCAAGCAGGTGGTGTGCTTTAATAATAATGAGAGGTGCAGCGGCTTCAAATCCAACTCTTCCTTTAATTCCAATGATTGTATCTCCAACATGGGTATCTCTTCCAATAGCATATTTCGAGGCTATATCCTCCAGAGTCCTGATCGCCTCAGGCCCGTTCACAAAAAAGTCTCCATCAATTGCAATTAGTTCACCTTTCTCAAAACCAAGTTCAATGATTTTTTCTTCTTTGGCAACCATCTGACTTGGATAAGCTTCTTCCGGCAGGTTTGTATCAGATTTTAAAGTCTCTTTACCTCCAACACTTGTTCCCCATAAACCCTGATTAATGGAATACTCCATTTTTGTAAAATCGGCTTCATACCCATACTTTTTTAAATAATCTATCTCCTCCTGACGGCTTAACAACATATCACGCGTTGGTGTAATAATTTCTATTTCAGGCGCCAATACCTGGAAAGTGAGGTCGAAACGAATTTGGTCATTGCCCGCTCCTGTACTTCCATGTGCAATGTATTTTGCACCAATCTTTTTTGCATATTCAATGGTTGCAATGGCCTGAAAAGCACGTTCGGAGCTAACCGATATCGGATATGTATTATTTCGCAACACATTCCCATATACCATATAGCGAATACATTTTTCATAGTATTCATTTGTCACATCAAGGGTAACGTGTTCTATTGCACCTAAGTCATAAGCTCTTTTTTCAATGTTTTTTAACTCCTCATCGGAAAACCCGCCGGTATTTGCAATGGCAGTATAAACATCATATCCTTTTTCTTCTTTCAAATATTTTGCACAAAACGAAGTATCCAATCCTCCGCTAAATGCCAAAACCAATTTCTTACTCATAAATATCTAATTTAAAAAAGTGGCTACGCCCGAAATATTCATAAAACTATTACTTTTTGCTGCCTAATAAACAATTCAATTAAATCGTTAGTAGGGCGTAGTACCACTCTTTTATTTCTTTTGTAAAACTTAATTTATTCCTGTTTTTTTTACCTCTTAAAATTTTTAGCTTTTTGATGCTTTCAAGAAGGCTTCTTTTTCTAATTCCATTACCGTTTTTATAATTTGGCTGCTCCCAGACAGGATCGTATAACATACCGGTACACAGGCATTTTGTTCTTTCGGTCCTTTGCAAAATATCGTAGTTGATACAACCTTTACAACCATTCCAAAATTGATCATCAACAGTAAGTTCAGAAAATGTAACCGGCCGGTAGCCCAATTCATGGTTTATCTTCATAACTGCTAACCCGGTAGTTAAACCAAATATTTTTGATTTCGGATATCGTTTTCTTGACAGTTCAAATGCTTTCCTTTTTATCTCTTTGGCCAATCCCATTCCCCTGTATTCTTCAACCACTATTAATCCTGAGTTGGCTACAAATCCTTTTTCCTGCCAAGCCTCTATGTAGCAAAAACCAGCGAATTTTTCTCCATTGAGAGCAATTATAGCTTTTCCTTCTGTTATCTTCCCTGAAAGATAATCGAATGTCCTTCTCGCAATTCCCGTCCCACGTTGTTTTGATGCCAGTTCTATAGCATCATTAATATCATCGATGTACCTGATATGTTTTTTTTCAGCTACTTCGATTTTAATATTATTCAACTCTTTCATTTATAAACTTAATTATATTCTCCCTTTCAAATTGGGCATTATATCGGTTAATGCATTTATCAGGTCCAATTTTGAAATTCCTTCTTTCATTATTATTAATATGGTATCATCTCCTGCAATGGTTCCCAAAATTTCCCAGGAATTAGCATTGTCTATTACTGCCGCAATACTGCTTGCGTAACCTGGCTGTGTCTTTACTACCGCCAAGTTCCCTGAAAACTGAATACCCTTGAATCCATCAGCCAAATAATTAAAACGACTTTTTTCAGAATCTCTTTGTTCTGGTTCTATATTAGGTATATTATAAGTGTATCCTTTAAGTGGGTGAGGTACTTTGGCAACCTGCATCTCTTTTAAGTCGCGCGATAAAGTTGCCTGAGTCAAATCAAATCCTTTCGACTTTAATTTCACCAATAACTCTTCCTGACTATGAACACTTTCGTTCTGAATAATACGTCGTATTTCCAATTGGCGTTGTGCCCTGTTTTTCATTATGAATATTTATTCATTATCTTTGCAAAAATATACATTTTTATTCAAATACACATCAAAAGTTTGAGAAATATTTGTATTTTTGCACCGGATTGATAAAGACCTTATCATTTAAAATTCGATGAGAAAGAGATTAAAAGTTGTTAATACATAAGTGAAAAAGAGAATGCGTTTGAACTATTTATGGTTTAAGCGCATTTTTTTAATACAATAACTGTAATATGTTTAAAGTAAAGCAAGCAAAACTCACACTGGAAGACGGAACTGTATTTAAAGGAAAATCGTTTGGAAGTGAAAAATCTATCGCAGGCGAAGTAGTTTTTTATACTGCAATGACAGGGTATCCGGAAAGTTTAACAGATCCTTCATATACAGGTCAGATTTTGGTATCTACCTATCCGATGATTGGAAATTATGGCGTCCCTTTTAGTAAACAGGAAAACGGAATTCATAAATATTACGAATCACATAAACTTCACATTTCGGGATTGATTATTTCTGATTACTCTTTTGAATTTAGTCACTGGAATGCAGAAAAAAGTTTATCAGATTGGTTAGTTGAATACGATGTTCCCGGTATTTTTGACATTGACACGCGAGCCTTAACAAAAATTTTACGTGAAAAAGGATCGATGCTTGGAAAGATTGAATTTGAAGATGAAAACATCGGATTTTACGACCCAAATAAAGAGAATCTTGTATCAGTCGCAAGTTGCAAGGAGCGCGAGGTATATGGCGAAGGAGACAACAAAGTTGTTTTGATTGATTGTGGTGTTAAAAATAACATTATCAGGTGTTTGCTTGACCGAAATGCAACAGTTATAAGGGTGCCATGGAATTACGATTTTACAAAGGAAGAATTCGACGGTGTATTTATTTCCAATGGCCCGGGAGATCCTGCTTTGTGCGATGCAACTGTGAATAATGTAAAATCAGTAATCGGAAAAGAAATTCCGATTATGGGAATTTGTTTGGGAAACCAGATTTTAGCACGTGCTGCCGGAGCTGATACATATAAGTTAAAGTATGGTCACCGAAGTCATAACCAGCCGGTATTATTGAAAGATACAAATAAATGTTATATCACTTCTCAAAATCATGGTTATGCAGTGGAAACTAAAACACTCCCGGGAGACTGGGAAGCGCTGTTTACCAATGTAAATGATGAAACCAATGAAGGGATAAGACATAAGACTTTACCATTCTTCTCTACGCAGTTTCACCCGGAAGCATCGAGTGGACCAACTGACACTGAGTTTTTGTTTGACGATTTTATGGCAAACGTAGAAAAGTTCAAAAACAACAAATCGAAATAATTCAACATTCATCAATCGAAATTCAAGTTCAACATGATAAATTCAGAAATAAAAAAAGTAATCATCCTTGGTTCGGGTGCTTTGAAAATTGGGGAGGCCGGTGAATTTGATTATTCCGGATCACAGGCATTAAAGGCTTTAAAAGAAGAAGGAATAGAAACAGTTCTTATCAATCCAAATATTGCTACTATTCAGACTTCGGAAAATATTGCTGATAAAATTTATTTTCTTCCTGTTACCCCATTTTTTGTTGAGGAGGTAATTAAGAAGGAAAATCCACAAGGTATATTATTGGCATTTGGTGGACAAACAGCCTTAAATTGCGGAGTAGCATTATACAAAGCAAATGTGCTTGAAAAATATAATATACAGGTAGTCGGTACACCGGTTCAGGCAATTATAGACACAGAAGACCGTGATATTTTTGCTAACATGCTGGGAGAAATTAATGTTAAAACACCAAAAAGTATTGCAGCCATGAATATGGAACAAGCCAGGGCGGCTGCGAAAGAAGTTGGGTTCCCTATTATTATCAGGGCTGCTTACACTCTTGGTGGATTGGGTAGTGGATTCTGCGAAAACGAAAAAGAGTTAGACATACTTGCTTCAAAAGCATTTACTTACTCCCCTCAAATATTAATTGAAGAATCTATAAAAGGATGGAAAGAAGTTGAATATGAAGTAGTTCGTGACAAATACGACAACTGTATTACAGTATGTAATATGGAAAATTTTGATCCGCTGGGAATTCATACAGGCGAAAGTATTGTTGTTGCACCATCACAAACCCTTTCAAATTCAGAATATCATAAGTTGCGTGCGATTTCAATTAAAATCATTCGCCGTGTTGGAGTAGTTGGTGAATGTAATGTGCAGTTTGCCCTCGATCCTTATTCAGAAGATTATCGTGTTATTGAAGTTAATGCAAGGTTATCGCGCTCCTCTGCTCTGGCATCAAAAGCAACCGGTTATCCGCTCGCTTTTGTTGCTGCTAAATTAGGTTTAGGTTATGGTTTACATGAACTGAAAAATACAGTTACAAAAGTAACCACTGCAGCATTCGAACCTGCACTGGACTACTGTGTAGTGAAAATTCCCCGTTGGGATTTAACCAAGTTTGTTGGAGTTTCCAAAAATCTTGGCAGCTCGATGAAGAGCGTTGGAGAAATTATGGCCATAGGACGGAGTTTCGAAGAGGCTATTCAGAAGGGAATAAGAATGGTGGGAATTGGTATGCATGGATTTGTTGCCAACAAAGAAGAAATCAGTATCGAAGCAATCGATGAAGAGTTAGCAAATCCAACCGATCGCAGAATTTTTGCAATTGCAGAAGCCTTTAACAAGGAATATTCAATCGACGACATTTATAATGCAACAAAAATTGATCGTTGGTTTCTTCAAAAACTGAAAAACATACACAAAATAAAACATGAGCTGTTAAAGTTTGAGCAATTGGATCAACTCGATACCAATCTACTATTACTTGCTAAGAAAGCGGGATTCTCAGATTTTCAAGTTGCAAGGCTTGTTTTAAAAAGTCCAAACACTGAAATAAGCAAAGATCTGGTAAAAGTACGCGAGTACAGAAAATCTTTGGGAATTGCACCATTTGTTAAACAAATTGATACACTTGCGGGAGAATATCCGGCACAAACCAATTATCTGTATTTAACTTACAGCGGAACTGAGCATGATATAGATTTTACAAACGATGATAAATCGGTTATTGTTTTAGGTTCAGGTGCATACAGGATTGGAAGTTCTGTAGAATTCGACTGGTGTAGCGTAAACGCAGTAAATACAATCAAAACAGAAGGTTATCGTTCAATAATGATTAACTACAATCCTGAAACAGTAAGTACCGATTATGATACCTGCGACAGGCTATACTTTGATGAGCTGACTTTTGAACGGGTTATGGATATTGTTGATTTGGAAAATCCTCATGGAGTTATTGTTTCTGTAGGTGGTCAAATACCAAATAACCTTGCCATAAAACTTGACGGACAAAATGTTCCGATTTTAGGTACAACAGCACAAAAAATTGATAATGCAGAAGACCGTGAAAAATTCTCTTCACTATTGGATGATTTGGAAGTAGATCAACCCCGTTGGGCCCGACTTTCAACAATCGATGAGATACACAGGTTTGTTGATGAAGTTGGATATCCCGTATTAATTCGTCCTTCTTACGTACTTTCAGGTGCTGCCATGAATGTCGTATCCAATCCCGACCAGTTGGAACATTTCCTTGAAATGGCTGCCAATGTTTCGAAAGAACACCCGGTTGTTGTAACCGAATTCATAGAGCAGGCAAAAGAAATAGAAATCGATGCTGTGGCAAATAAAGGTGAAGTTGTGGCTTATGCAATTTCAGAACATGTAGAGTTTGCTGGAGTTCACTCAGGTGACGCTACCATTGTTTTCCCTCCGCAAAAACTCTATGTTGAGACCATTAGAAGAATTAAGAAGATTGCCCGTAAAATTGCAAAAGGACTGGAAATTACCGGACCTTTCAATATGCAATTCCTGGCAAAAGACAATGATATTAAAGTAATTGAGTGCAACCTCAGAGCTTCGCGAAGTTTCCCGTTTGTATCAAAAGTAATGAAATTAAACCTGATTGAAATTGCAACCAAAGTGATGCTTGGGATTGACGTTCCAAAACCAGATAAGTCATTTTTTGAATTGGATTATGTGGGAGTAAAAGCCCCACAATTCTCATTTGCAAGATTGCTCAATGCCGATCCTGTACTGGGAGTAGATATGTCGTCAACGGGAGAAGTTGGTTGTATAGGTGAGAACTATTATGAAGCAGTGATCAAATCAATGCTTTCTGTTGGATATTCATTCCCGGAGAAAAATATATTGATTTCTTCAGGGCCTTCCCGTGGTAAAATTGAATTACTTAATAGTGCCAAAATGTTACAGGCAAAAGGATTCAACATTTTTGCCACTGAAGGTACACATAAATTCTTCAGAGATAACGGAGTTAAAAATACCTTGCTCCACTGGCCGGACGAAGAAGATCAATCACCAAATACCATGGATTTTATTAAAGAAAAGAAAATTGATCTGGTAATAAATATTCCAAAAAATCATACGCCGCGCGAACTTGAAAATGGGTACAAAATAAGAAGGAGTTCAATAGACTACAACATTCCTTTGATTACCAACGCAAGGGTAGCGAGTGCATTTCTTTATGGTATATGTAAATATGAACGTGACGATATTACCATAAAAAGCTGGGAAGAATACAAATAAAATATTTGCCTAAAAACAAAGTAAAAAAGCTTCACCAAATTTGGTGAAGCTTTTTTACTTTCCAATCTATA